>Ga0209188_1000784_pt1 | contig 28715 bp, 23 predicted proteins | sample C_130625_EF_Meta_FD_187307 | JGI IMG/M metagenome (GOLD analysis project Ga0209188, IMG submission 187307) | Freshwater microbial communities from Lake Croche, Canada to study carbon cycling - C_130625_EF_MetaG (SPAdes) (version 2) | ecosystem: Environmental > Aquatic > Freshwater > Lake... | reverse complement strand
TAGTCAAAGCAGCATTAATAATAGGTAAATAATCTTGTATATTATTAAAATGAGAAATATCAGTAAACATTTGTCTCATATAATATAGATATAGAACAAAAATTGATTCATAATTATAAAATATATAGAAAGTAAATAAAAATGTCACTATTAAATGAACTTGTTGTACAAAGAAAAGACGAATTGGATTGGAGTTATCTGTCCTATAATCCTTCAACTGTTCCTTTTTTGAGAGAAAATGTAAATAAAATAGATTGGTGTTTTCTCTCTTATAATCCAGGTGCGATTCATTTCATAGAAGAAATTTTAAATACTATGGAATTTGATTCCTTTGTAAATTGGAAAGGATTGTCGCAGAATCCTGCTGCCATTCATCTATTGGAAAGAGAACCTGACAAAATAGTATGGAGTAACTTTTCAAGAAACGAAAAAGCCCCTTTATCTTCATTGTCATATCTTGAAGAAAATGACAATAAAATTATTTGGAGACTATTTTCAGAGTCAATATATGCTGTTCCTTATTTGAGAAAACATCCGGAAAAAATAAACTGGTATTATTTATCAAAAAATCCCGCAGCCATTGATATTTTGGAAGCCAACCAAAAATATATAGACTGGTATCATTTGTCGTCAAATCCAGGCGCTTTCAATCTTTTGGAAGCCAACCAAGACAAGATTCATTGGGAATCTATTTGTTGCAATACCAATAAACAAATTCTCGGTCTTATACCAGAGGAGGAATTTTGTATACCGCGTTATCATCCACGTTGTGATATCAATTGGTATATACTGTCTTCGAATGCAGCTGCTATCGATATTTTGGAAGCCTATCCAAATAAAATTGATTGGCGTAGTTTTTCAGCCAATCCTCATCCACGTGCTATTCAACTATTGGAACAAAATATCGATAAAATCGATATGCATTATATATCTCAAAACACAAACGAAACTATTTGGTATTCTTTTTCCTATGTATTAAAGTAAAATGATATAAAAAATATATTTGGTATAATAAAAGCTATATGCATACAAAAATATTTAAAATGGATCAAAGAAAAAGAGCCAATTGGGAACAATCCAAATGGATTTGTTTGTCTTCATTGCTTTTTTTAATTCCCGCCTATTATTCCTATCGTATTCGATATTACCATTATTCTTTTATATTAATACTGATTACTATTGTCTCTATCAATTATTGGAGAAATCCTTTATATTCATTGAGACGTACAATGGATTATATATTAGCGGTAAGTTTTAATATATGGATTACTCTTCTTGCTGTCATATATATTCGTGAACCCATTTTGTTCGTGTCCTTTTGGGGTATTTATTGTGTATTAATCTATTGCAATCATATGTCTGGTGTATTCTTGGACAAAGAAGATGAAAATTGGTGGAAATATCACGTCATTTGTCATTTTTGTGAAATATATGGTTTATGTGTAACATTATATTGTTTGCCTCTCTTAGAAACTGTTCTAGTTGTTCTTTAAATCCTTTTTGTATATATTTTACAATAAAAAATGTAATAAATATATTACATTTTCTACTTCTTCTTTTTTTCTACTTCTACTTCTTCTTTTTTTCTACTTCTACTTCTTCTTTTTTTCTACTTCTACTTCTTCTTTTTTTCTACATATTTTAATGAAAATATTATTACGTCATAATGCGAGGTGCAATATTCATTGTAACCAGTTCTTGAAACAGTAATTTACATGCATATGGTATTTCCACATACGAGAAATCTGTACGATTCTCACATGTTCTACATCTATGTATATGTACTTTGTCATTGTATGAAGCAATCATTCCACATGACTTGCACGTGTATACATAATATTTGTCCGATACATCATACAAACGTTCTTTCGTGAACCGCGCTGCTCCGTGCGCCACTGTTGTATCTCGCTCCATCTCACCAAATCGCAATCCACCATCTCGGCTTCGCCCTTCTGCCGGTTGTCGCGTCAAATTCACCATAGGTCCTATCGAACGGCTATGTTGCTTGTCTGTGACCATATGTTTTAACCGTTGATAAAATACAGGTCCTGTGAAAATACTACACTCAATCTGTTCCCCCGTAAGTCCATTATGCATCAATTCATTTCCGTGCGCCTCGTAACCTACGCGCAACAAATGTTCACATATTGTATCCATATCAAGTTCTCCAAAACTTGTTCCATCACCCAATAAACCTAATTCTAAAAGAACCTTTGCTAAAACTGTCTCTTTTAATTGTGCAATCGTCATACGTGATGGAATCGCGTGAGGATTCAAAATAATATCTGGTTTAATTCCACTACTTGTAAATGGCATATCCGCTTCTGGAATAATATTACCAATGGTTCCCTTTTGTCCACTACGTGATGAAAACTTGTCTCCAATTACTGGCTTACGTACAGTGCGTGTCCTCACTTTGGCAAAATTATATCCGTCACCATTTCTATCAATATAATTCTTATCTACATAGGTCTCTTCCTCGGTACGAAATACACGACTCTGGTCCTCATACTTGATCAATTTGGTATGATCATTACGATTCTCCTTGATAGGTACCACCTTGGATATAATAATATCACGATTCTGTAATAATGTATTTTCCGGTACAACACCTTTGCTATTTACCTTGTTGTAATTTGCAAATTTCATTCCCTTTGTCTTGTTTGGGTCTGGTTTGCATCGAATTTCTTCATCCCCGTTGATTTTCTGTTTGTCCTCATCCTTTTCCGTATGATAAATAGTGGCTTGAAACAAGCCTCTGTCAATCGATCCTTTGTTAAATAGCAACGAATCTTCTTGGTTATATCCTGTATGTGTCATAATGGCTACAACCACAGTAAAACCCGATGGTATCTTGTTGATATGAATCATATCCATAATACGTGTATCTACCAGAGGGCGTCCAGGGTAATTCAACACATATGCGGTTTTATCCATACGAGTATCATAATTGGTAACATAGACACCCATTGCCTGTTTTGCTTGTGCACAATTATGCGACATAAATCGCGCTGTACCTGCCAAGAAACTCTGATTTTCCTTATTTTCTACCGTAATATCCGATATCATTCTATCCTCCTCTTCTGTAACTGTAATAACCGATGCAAATTTTGGAGTCCCGTCTTCTGTATAATATCCAACCTTGATATCAACACCTTCAATCCAATATTCGTATATGTGAACTGCTCTACTCCATCCTTTGTTTGTCATAAATAAATGATCCGCTGTAGCAGTAATAGAATGCGCTTTATTATCCATTGTGTTGCATTCAATTGTAAGCATTTTTTCTTCGTTGGGTCGTATAAAATGATCAATCACTTTTGTTGTAGATAATACCAAGGTCGATGGATGAAACGTCAATACATCATCACCGATTTCAACATCTTTGATCGGTTTTTTTGTTCCATCCGCCATATGCACTAGTTCATTTAAATCCAAACACTGATACGTATTTCTAGGTGATTGATTGTGTTCTGGAAAAGGAACACATGACGCCAATACACCAAATATTGTGGATGGATGTATTTCACAATGAGTATATCTAATAAAATGTTCAGAATCTATTTTGTGATTTAATTCTTGTGGTTTCATCGCAATCATACTATACGCTTGTTCTTCTGGGTCAATGTATTCCAAGATAGCTTCATCAATATGAATATTCGTCAATAAATCATCCCATGTCAATCTTCCTTCTTTCAAATTACGAATGATTTCAGGTTTGATTAATACGGAATTATCCTTGACACGCAAGAGGGGTCGTGTAATACGACCACTGTCGTTGCAAATACGAATTTCTGCTAATCCATAATGAAATACAATCGATGTATATACATTGATAATACCTTGTACCTTTTTATCTTTCAACATATTGTACAGCTCATATGGTTGTTCCGTCACACCTACCCAACATCCATTGATAAATACTTTTACTTTGTCAAACATATCGATTGGTTTTTGTCCTGAAATATCTGTGATATGAGGCATTACATATTCATAAATAGGCATTGTATTCGATGGAATAGTAGTGTGTGCCATATAAGCCAAGTTCTTTACTAGGCCTACTGACTGACCCTCTGGTGTTTCTACACCACATAAAAAACCCCATCCTGTACTATGAAGCTTTCTCGGTGGAATCAGTTTACCACTTTTGTCTGCTGGTGTTGAAATACGACGCGCGTGACTCAAACTGGATACATATGTAAGTCGGTTGAGAACTTGTGCAACACCCACTTTGTTTGAATTTGTATGTTTGATACCAAAATCACCCGTTGAAAGTGCTCGTTTGATTCCATTCTCAATCGTAGTAGATTTAATAATCTTGTAAATATTTGTCATATTCACAATGTTATGATAATCGTCTGTTGATTTCCAAGAACCTGTATTAATTTCCTTTACAATCTGTTTTTCCATATCTTTTACCAATTTGTTGAAATAATTTCGGAATAAATTATTCAGTAAAGCCCCCGTCAAATCGATACGTTTGTTTACATATGAATCGCGATCGTCTTGTTTGTTCATTCCAAGTGATGCTTGTATCAATCGTTTTGTCATATAGCCCAAGAAATACAGTTTTTGTTTAGCCGTATGACAATGAGGAAATAAATCATTGTTCAAAATCTCCATCGTAAAATCGTACTTTTTTTTACTCCCTGTTTCCTTGTCCATATTGATTGGTGTATACATTGCGTAGTTCATAATAAAACGAATCGCTTCCTCCTGTGTCATTAATATATTGGCATCAATAACGGATCCCTGTAATTCTTGCAACATATCCGCATATTTTTCCTGATTTATATCTAACAGAATTGTTTCACAAATATCTTTGTCAGACAAAACACCCAGTGCGCGAAACACAACAAACAAGGGAACTGGTTGTTTAACACGTGGTAACTGAATCAAAATCGGAAAACCAAAACCATTGTTTTTCGATGAAAGAAGTAAGTTGATTTGTTTAGGTGAAATGCATTTGAAATCAGGAACCGATTTTATTTCAGCCATCCATGTGTATTTCGTATTGTTTTTTGCGATATGAAAACAATATACTTTGTTCTCTGCTGCGCGTTCCTGTCCTAATACAGTCTTTTCTGAACCATTGATAATAAAATAACCTCCTGCGTCGTATTTACATTCTCCTGTTGCTGCGTTGTCTACGTGTTTGTATTGTGTCAAAACACAAATATTAGATTTTAACATAATAGGTAATTTACCAATATGAATCTTAGGTAATACTTTATGAAATGTTTGTATGTTTTCTAGATTGGTTCCATTGCGTACAACAAATTTTAAATGAATATCAATAGTCATAGCAGAAGCATATGTAAAATTACGAAGACGTGCTTCTTGTGGAAACATTAGTTTTGTAGCACCATTGTTTTCGTGAATTTGAGGACGATAAATATGGAAATTTTCAAATGAAACAAATAATTCAAGTGCATACTTTCCGGAAGCTACATCTAAATCTTGTTCTGATTTGATATGCACTGGATTGAACATCTCAATGGTCTTCATTATTTGATATCCCACAAAATTGTTGTATGATTCCAGTTGATGACGGACAAGACGTTCCAAATGATGACCTTTAAAATAACTCTCAATAATAGTCCACGGTGTTTCAATATACGGTTCTGAATTCATTCTTGTTGTCTTCATTTTTTGAACTATAAAATATTTCAATTTATTTTTATATTGTTTTCACGATTCATTTATAATACTGGTGTAATATAATGGATATATTCTCAGCATTGGACAACCAGAAAGCGCAACAAATAAATAATACGCTTTTTCTTTCCAATTTAATAAAAGAATTAAAGAAGCCATTGGGAGGAGGGATCAAATATAAAAAGAAGAGAGAAAAGAGGATGAGAAGCAAAGGGATGAGAAGCAAAGAGATGAGAAGCAAAGAGATGAGAAAAACAAGAAAATCGAAATAGAAACAATATAAACATAATATGTATAAAATATAGAGAATGTCTTTACCCAAAACAACAAGGGATATAATATTTTATTCCTTGGTAAAAGAATTACAAAGAAAGGAAAAAGAGAGAAAAAATAATATAATACAATCTTGTTGTTTTGTACCTGTGATGAATAAAAAAGTTACTGCAAAGGAAGTTACTGCAAAGGAAGTTACTGCAAAGGAAGTTACTGCAAAGGAAGATGTATTCACAAGAGAAATTCCCAATTTATTCCAAGAATTTGATATGGAGTATAAAAGGGTATATTCTCCCAAAATGCCACCACCACCGGAGGTGTTTGTTCCAAAAGAACCTTTAGAACCACCTCCTTTGAAACGTCTGGTTGAAATTGGTACACAATATGCAGAAATAAAAACATTACACGATTTGATTTGTTTAATTGAACACCATCCAGAAGACAATGAGATTCAATACAATATTGATATGCATTCTTTGCATAGTATCAAACCTTATTTGATTGAATTAAACAATATGATTGGTTTACACAGTTTAAAGACAAATATTGTGGATCAGATTCTTTATTTTTCACAACAATTGCATAAAAACAGTGAAAATAAGGTTTCAGGTGATTTCTTACATACGGTTATTTATGGACCACCTGGTTCTGGAAAAACCGAAGTAGCGATAATAATGGGTAAAATTTTCAGTCAATTGGGTATATTGAAAAGGAATATATTTAAAAAGGTAACACGTAGTGATTTGGTGGCGGGCTATTTGGGACAGACGGCGATAAAAACAAAAGAAGTAATACATGATTGTGTTGGTGGTTGTTTGTTTATTGACGAGGCTTATTCGTTGGGAAATATAGAAAAAAAGGATAGTTTTGCAAAGGAATGTATAGATACATTATGCGAGGCATTGAGTCATTATAAGGACGAGATTATGGTTATTGTTGCAGGTTATGAAAAAGAATTAAACGAGTGTTTTTTTGCTTATAACAAAGGATTGGATTCCAGATTTATATGGCGGTTTAAAACAGACGATTATAATGGAACTGATTTATATCATATTTTCCATAAAAAGGTACAAGATACTGGATGGACTTTAGACGAATCAGGATGGGAATCAAAAGGATGGTTTGAAAAAAATATGCCTTATTTTACCTTTTATGGGAGAGATATGGAAACTTTATTTACCAAGACAAAATTAGCACATAGTCGACGTATTTTTTGTAATACAACCATTGAAAAAAAAAAAATAACAATGATGGATCTTGAAAGGGGGTTTATTTTATTTATAAACAACGAAGAAGTAAAGCAGAGAAAAAATATAAATGTTACCAAGAATTTGATTTCGACTATGTATATATAATCTGTATTCGATGAAACTGATTTTTTAAAATATATGCTTAGGTATAGTAATGTCTTTGAAGAAAACTATACAAATAAATACTGATTTTTTTAAAATTCCAACGACAATGAAAACGAGAAAACGGCGAGAGAAAACACAAATGTCATCCTTGATTCAACCGAATTCATTAAAGAAAGAACTATTAAATAGAATCAAGCATCATAAACACAAGGAACAAACTGATTATTCTTCTTCTCTCAAGGCAAAAAAGGAAGAACCCTTTTTGGATGAATTTATGGATTCAATACAATATTTAAACATGTTATCATTGGAAACAAAAAAGGAACCGGTAAAAGCAACATCGTTTGCGCCTGTAGTGCCTACAACATCGTTTGCACCTACAATATCATTTGAACGTGAACCATTTGTTTCATTAGAGTTACCAGAATCGTTACAATTACCTCGAAAGGATAAACTAGATGTTCCTTATGGATGTTTAAAGGGGGGGTCAAAGCCGACATATCGCAATTGGAAAAAAAATACACAGAAAAATACATTTATTCATATTCCAGACAATATTGCTATTGAAACTGCGTCTTCGGAACGAGAGAGACGTTTGGAATCTTTAAAAGAGAGAACGAAACGAACAAAAGAGAATGAAGATATGGAAATAAAAATGAGAGAAGAACCATTGTTGTTGTTTCCAGAAAAGGAAAAGGAAAAAGAAAGGGAAGGAGAAAAAGAAAAAGAAGGAGAAAAAATACCAGAATCTTTAAAAAGGGAAGAATCAATAGAACAAGGAGAGAAAAATGAATTAAAAGAATTATTGGAACCGAAAAAAAAATTTATTAAAACGACAAAAAAGACGAAATACAATTTGGGCAAATCCAAAACATTACGAAAGGTAGGTGTGCTTATCAAGGATCGTGCCACGCGCAAACAAATAATAAGTGCACAAAAGGATTTAAAGAAGGAAGCATTACGCGATGTGAAAAAGTATTTGCGACAACACGGATTGTTGAAAGTGGGAAGTAATGCGCCCAATGATGTAATACGAAAGATATACGAAACAACAATGTTAACGGGAGATATTACGAATGAAAACAAAGATGTCTTGGTTCATAATTTCATCAATGAAACGGAATGAAAAGAGAGAAATATGTATAATAAAATTATAGATATTTATGTATATGGATTTTTTGAGAGAAAATGATATGTCCAATGGTATTCTTTCTATAGATTACCATACTGCGTTACCATTGACAAAAGAGACGACACAAAACGAGCCCGATGTTATAATTACACCCTCGGTATCTGTCAAGGGAAAGAAATATGTATTGATTATGTATGATGATTTTCGTATTCAAAATGAGAAAAGATGTTTTGTTCATTGGGTGAAAACGAATATGGGATCCAATGTCAATGGTTCTACCTTGTTACCCTATTTTCCTCCCACACCTCCTCCTAATACAGGAACACACAAATATACCTTTGCTTTGTATTTACAAAGAGAGAAAGAAGAAAAAAGAGAAAAGGAAGGAAAAATGAAAAGAAACAGTTTTCCTGATTTGGAAACACTTGGGATAGATAGAGAGGCAATACCAGTAACTGTTTCCTTTCTTCTTGAAACAACTGGAAGAAAAGGTGGTAGAAAAACACGTCGTCGTCGCTGCACTACCTCTTTTTCAAAAAGGGGTGCACAGACGTGTCGCAGTCCCCGTAGGGGACCATCAGACCCTCGGCCCCGCCGCCTGCGGCGGCTCTTTAAATAGGATTCCAAATAATATATATTATTAAATCGAGGATATAAAGAAAATGACAACTTCCAAAAAAAAAGTCGGTTTTGAAATCCCCTTTTCGTTTTTGGACATTTATTTTTGTCCATTTTTCAAAAGGGGATTTGAAAACGGCTGTTTTTTCTTGAAAAACGCGTGTGGCACCATAATGCTCTCATTACCATTTTTTCTCGAAAAAGTTTGTTATCATAATTTTTTAAAAAAATATATTTTTGCGGAAAATTTTCAAAAAAAATTTGGACATTTTTAGTAAAATGGCAATAGAAAGCAATAAAAAAAAACCGTTATTTGTATGCGAATTATGCCAATTCATAACACACGATAAAAAAGATTTTCGCCGACATTTGTTTACACGTAAACATTTACAAGCGGTAAACAATGGTCATAAATGCAAACAATATATGAAAAATTCCGCACTAGATAATCAATTTGCTTGCGGTAATTGTAAAAAAGTCTACGCACACTATGCAAGTCTATGGAAACACAAGAAATTGTGCAAAGCAGGAGAGAAATTAGTAGACATTGTAGACAAATCAATGGTAATGGAATTGATGAAACAAAACAGTGAATTGCAGAAACAACTGATTGAATTGTCGTCCAAACCCACTATTGTCAATAATGTAAATAACAAACAATTCAATTTGAATATTTTCTTGAACGAAACATGTAAAAATGCAATGAATCTCTCGGATTTTGTCAATTCTCTCGTGATTAAAAACGAGGAATTTGAAAATATGGGGAAGCTCGGTTATGTGCAAGGTATTTCCAATATTCTAATCCGAGGACTCAAGGATTTGGACGAAACCAAGAGACCGATGCATTGTACAGACAAAAAGAGAGAAACATTGTATATCAAGGAAAACAATGTTTGGAACAAGGAATTATCCATAGATAAAATGAAACAATTGATCCTCGATGTCAGTTTCAAAAATGTCCGCAAAATCCCTGCGTGGAAAGCAGAACACCCAGGATGTGAAGATGCTTCGTCGTATAAATATATGGATTATATTCAGATTCTGAATCAAGTAATGACGGGGATTCATCCAGACAAGGATAGCGATATTGATAAGATTATTCGCAATGTAGCATTTGCGGTAACCATAGATACAAAGAAAAATATGTCCACAAAATGACGAGAATAATGTTTTTATTAGTATCAAATTATTATATGTATATTGTATATACTATACTTTCTCTCTTTATAAAATGGAATACACAAAAAACAAATTACCCGATAATATAGAGCAGTTTTTTACCAATATGAGAGAGTATTTAGATACATCGTTGTATTTTTACGGAAGTGTGCAACGCAATGATTACATACCTGGAAAAAGTGATATTGATGTGGCGATTTATTCGGAAAATGTCAATGAAACAGTGGTTAAATTACAACATTTTCTACATATTCCTGCATCTGAATTTAAACGATTTGTTAAACAATTCAAAAATTCAAATAGATTGATATATGGTTATAAAACAATGTTTCACGACGAAGCCAATAATTTCTTCGCAGAGATTTCAATTTACAAAGAAAAAGACAAGAAAGAGGTATTGGAAGATCAGCGAATTAAAATTGACACACCCCTTTATATATCCTGGATATTACTGTTTATTAAAATATTACACTATCATTTTAATATCATTGAAAAAAAAAGATACAAGAAATGGAAAGCAAAGCTCCTCGCTTATAATACTAATTTTAATATTAACCCCTTTGTCATAATCGATTAAATATATCCTTTATATTATTTTACAAAACAATATAAAGAAAGCTTCAAAGAAAGCTTCAAAGAAAGAATATAAAGAAATATCTATTACGTTTAGAAGACAATGACATTGGTGTTGGAATATTTATCTCTCACCGAAACATATATACAAAAATATGGACCCAAAACACTTTTATTAATGCAAGTGGGTTCTTTCTTTGAATGCTACGCGGAATACACAGGTGGTGAATACATTGGAAGTAATATTCTTGATTTTTGCCGCATATGCGACTTGAATATGGCAGATAAAAAAATGACTCAAAAATCTATAGTAATGGCAGGTTTCTCTCATTTTATGATTGATAAATATTTGAAGAAAATGACTGATGCGGATTATACAGTAGTAGTTTATACCCAAGATGAACAAAAAACCAATACAACACGAAGCCTCGCCAGTATTTTTAGCCCCGGGACACATTTTTCTCTCGATAATACCCAAATAACAAACAATACAGCATGTATTTGGTTACAAACTGTAAATATGGAACAATCTTCTACGGTTCTTCGGAAAATGTTTCAAGGTGACGAGAGAAAACGTTGGATACATATAGGTGTAACTAATATTGATATTTATACAGGTAAATCGATTTTGTTTGAATATAATGCACAATATTTACGCAATCCAACTACTTTTGATGAATTGGAACGCTTTCTCTCTGTGAATCGTCCAAGCGAAGTCATTTTGATTGGTGATATAGAAGAAACAGAAATGGATGATATAATACAATATGCAGGACTTGGTGGATGCTCAACGGTACATCGTGTTTATGCAAAAAAAACGGCGACGGATTCACTGATTAAAAAATTGGAAAGCCAAGTATATCAAAAGGAGATTTTAGAGACATTTTTTCCAAAGATGCACGTATATGAAACAACAAAACAATATATTTTTGCTCTTCAATCTCTATGTTATTTGTTGGATTTTTTATTTCAACATAATCCTTCTCTCGTAAATAGAATATCGGAACCTCTTTTAGAAAACAATGGTCTTCATTTGAACCTCGCCAATCATTCCTTGAAACAATTGAATATTATCGAAGATGGGACAGAAAACAAAGGAAAATATGCATCTGTTCTCTCTTTTTTGAATGAATGTACAACAACAATGGGAAGACGTGAATTCGCTTCTCTCTTGTTGCATCCAACAACGGATATAGATGCGTTGAAATCAGAATACGATCGAATTGATATTTTTCTAGAAAATATGACAATGTTACAATGGATACCCGAACAACTATCTTTTATACGAGATATTCCAAAAATACAAAGACAAATTATTATGAAACGTATTTCTCCAAAACAACTGTATTTCTTGGTATCCAATGTCAAAACAGTAATATATATCCTTGAAAAAATATATACGATTGACAAAATTCAATGTTTGTTACATAAAAAGGAGGATACAAAAATAGCTTGTGAAAAGTTGTTGGTATTTTTACAAGGTACAATGGAACTGGAAAAATGCCGCGATATTGATTCTATGCAACAATTTGAAACACATTTTTTCAAAGTCGGTGTGGATGCTCATTTGGATGCAAAACGAGAATTGTTAATGGAAACGCAAGACCAAGTGGAAGCAATTCGCATATATTTTAATCAACTGATTGAAAAATATGAAAAAAAGAGTGTCGGTGCTTCTTCAGACTATATCAAATATCACGAGACCGATAAAAACAATCAATTAACCTTGGTTTCAACCAAAAGACGTTGTTCTCTCTTGAAACAAGCAATAGAAGCAAGAGAATCGACATCTCCTATTACTCTCTCTTATGTTTCAAGTTGTAATGGTTCCACAAATTCATTTATTTTTCCTTTATTGTCTCAAGATATATCTTTCCATATGCAAAGCGCCAACAATGAATCTATTTCTTGTGTTTATATAGATACTTTGTGTAAAACAATTAGTACATGTAAAATGGAAACAAAGGAATTACTATGGGATGTATATGTCAAGGCAATATTGGAACCCTTGTCATTGGACGGTATGCAACAAGCATTGGAACATATTTCAGCGTTTGTCATCGAAGTGGATGTTTTATATACCAAAGCATCGTTGGCAATGAAATATAATTATTGTCGCCCTTGTATCCAAGAATTAAATCCAACAAAGAAAAATGCCTCTTTTTTGAAAGCAATAGGTTTGCGTCATTGTTTGATTGAACAAATTCAGAAACAGGAAATATATGTAACGAATGATATTGAATTAGATGGAACGAGTGTTTTATTATTTGGTACAAACGCAGTGGGAAAGACAAGTTTGATACGTGCGATTGGGATTGTGATTATCATGGCGCAGGCGGGTTTGTATGTTCCTTGCAAGACGTTTACGTTTGTACCTTTTACAAAATTATTTACAAGAATTGTTGGGAATGATAATTTATTCAATGGATTATCGACATTTGATGTGGAAATGTCTGAGCTGCGTACTATTTTACGAGAATCAAACAAACATAGTTTGGTGCTAGGTGATGAATTATGTTCAGGTACAGAAAGTACATCAGCAAAGAGTATTTTTGTGGCGGGTTTGATGCAATTAGAAAAAAAGGGTTGTTCATCGATATTTGCGACACATTTACACGAAATTACGGGATACGATGAAATCCGAGATTTGGAAGAAAAGGGGGTTTTGTTTTTGAAACATATGGAAGTGATATATGATAGAGAGAGAGATAAGTTGATTTACAATCGTAAATTGAAAGAGGGACAAGGTGGGAATATGTATGGTTTGGAAGTGTGTAAATCATTGAGTTTACCAGATGCATTTTTAGAGCAAGCCAACCAAATACGAATGAAATACAACAAGGAATCGGCGAGTATTTTTTCTCTCAAAACATCGAATTATAATAACAGAAAGGTGATGAATATGTGTGAAATATGTGGAAAAGAACGTGCAAAGGAAACTCATCATATTATTCAACAAAAGGATGCGGATGAAAAGGGATTTATACATAATATAGATGGAAGTGTATATCATAAGAATCACAAGGCAAATTTAAAGGCATTGTGTGAATCGTGCCACAAAAAGGAACATTCCGCTTTATAGTTTTGTAATAAAATAAAATAGCAATTATAAATAGTAATATGAATATTAAAAAAATGAATAATATGGATATAATAATAGGTATTGTTTTTTTTGGTTTATTGGTGGGTGTTTTGTCAAAAATAGTTCGTAGTGAATCGTCTTTTGTATTGCCACAAGCGTTGCAAATAAATATGGAATCATTTCGAGGAGGTTCTTCTGATAAGAAAGATTCGGTTTATGAAAAGGTGAATGGATTGGATTATATAGTTTGGATTAATTTAGAACGTTCTGAAAAAAGACGTAAGCATATGGAAGAAAATATGTCTCATATATCTGTACCTAATGAGCGTATAGAAGCGATTGATGGTAAAATGGAAGATATGGATACTTATTTTTTGAATACAGATATTCGTCCTCGTATGACGGATTCAGAAATTGCATGTACATTATCACATTTAAAAGCCATTCATACATTGCAATCAAAGCCTGGTAATTATTTCTTGATTTTGGAAGACGATGTTATTTTTGACAATTTGGCAACTATTCCTTATGATTTACGAGAAATAATAGAAATGAGTCCTTCGTTTGATATTTTGCAAATATTTACATTGAGAACCAATGAGCAGACATTTTTATTTTCAAATTGGGTCAAATACAACGATTGGTCGACAGGTGCATATATTATAAACCGTAAGGGCATTAATAGAATTGTAAAACGTTATCCGATGGTAGATGGTATTTTTTTGTTTCCGATGAGTGAATTAAAAGGTGCGGATACATTTATATATGAAAATGCAAATACGATTACATTCAAATACAATTGTTTGGATGCATTGGAAGAAGAAAGTACTATTCACACAAGTCATTTGAAGAATCATCGTTCTGCTATATTTATACAGAGAGAAATAATGAAGCGGGATTTTGGTCATCTATAAAGACAGATTTCTATTTATGTAAAGATGCATAAAATAAAAATTGAAACAAAAGAATATAGATATATTTATAGTAATATATTTATAGAAATGATTATACCTATTAAATGTTTTACATGTGGAATGGTGATTGCGGATAAGTATCGTTATTATCAAGAAGAAGTACGAAAAAGGAAATTGGCAAAAGGGATGAAAGATTTGGATCATATTTTGTATTTGACGAAAGAATTTAGTGAGAAAACGGTAGAAGGTGAAGTATTGGATGATTTAGGATTAAAAAAAATGTGTTGCAGGAGACATATGTTGACGCACGTGGATATTGAATAGTTTGTTTTTATTTCTATATATAGAATAGAATGCGTTCTACAAATAGCAATAAAAAAAGAACTCGACGTAAATTATGGAAACAAAAGGGTTGCGGAGAAAAGGGAAAGTGTCGTCAGACGAAAGGAGGATGTAATTGTGGTAATAATTTTATTGGTGGAAGTGGATATGCACCTTATCCTAGTGCTTATAATACAAATCCCACATTACTTAAATTAAATGGGATGACGACGGATGTACAGGTAGGTCGATTATTACAGGAAAGTAGTGGAGTGGATGCTAGTTTGAAACATCAGTCAAATTACATAGGAAAAAATGTAGGAGGTGGTAAGAAGAAAACAAAGAGACGTGGAACCAAGAAACGCGGTGGTGGATTTTTTACGGATGGTGTTACTAATTTTTTTCGCGTTTCAGGAAATGATATAGGAAATGTTTATAATGGTTTAATGGGGAAAACACAATCAGTGAGTCCGCTACCTTTTAAAGATCAATTAACACGTACTATCAGTTACAATAATCCTAGTTATAAAGTTACATACGGTTAAAAACGTTTTATGATTAAAATACATTTTGAAAATTTTCTCAAGAATATACATATATGGCTTTTCCAAAACGTTTGAAGGATTTGTGTAGTCCCGCACAATTCTATTTTATTCTTTCTATTATTGGTTTTTTCTTTGTGTTATTTCAAAATATTGGCAACCGACACGAATTTCATTTAGCGGGTTATAAAACACAGGTTCCTAGTACCATACTTGTATTTATTCTCAAACTGATTTATATTCTCTTTTGGACATGGATATTGAATCTAATTTGCAAGGATGGAAAATCTGAAATAGCTTGGTTTCTTGTTCTTATTCCTTTTATTATTATTTTTATTTTATTTGCCGCATTTATGTTTTAGACAACGTTTTATTTATTATTTTATTATTTTAATATATAAAAATGACAATTACAAAAATAAAAAATGGTACTTCTTATCATTTAAATGGTTGTAAATATATTTCAATACGAGGAAATGCAAAGGAACGAGGATATGCTCACGGTTATTTAGTAGCAGATGATTTCAAGAAAATACAAACAATGATGAAATTTATGATTTATGATACTACAGGTCATACATGGGAATATTTTATTGAAGCCGGAAAAGAAGTATTAAAAGGTACTATTCAGACATATTTTCCAGAATATTATGAAGAAATGCAGGGTATTGCAGATGGATTAAATGCAGCAGGCACCAAAACAGACATTGATGAAATTATTGCATGGAACAATTATTATACCCTTACAGGAAATTGGTTTCCCAATCGTGAAAAAATAGGTATCCACATCGGCGAGCCCTCTATGCAAAAAAATCTGGGACAACAAGATCGGTGCAGTGCTTTTATTGCGACTGGAAAAGATTACACAGACGATGGAAAAATTGTAATGGCACATAATTCCTTTACGTATTTCATTGATGGGCAATATTATTATTGTGTGATTGATATTCATTGTGATAAAGGACATCGTATTTTATATCAAGCATGTCCTGGATTTATTTGGAGTGGATCCGATTTTTTCGTTACAAGCAAAGGCATTATGGGAACTGAAACAACCCTCGGCGGTTTTTCATTATATGAAAATAAATATCCTATTTCGTGCCGTATACGAAAGGCAATGCAATATGGTGACACATTAGATGATTATGAATCTATATTATGGGATGGTAATTCTGGGGATTACGCCAATTCGTGGCTATTTGGTGATACCAATACCAATGAAATTATGCGTATTGAATTGGGGCTTAAATATAAAAATGTAGAACGTACCAAGAACGGGTATTTTATTGGTTTCAATGCTCCTTATGACCCAAGAATTCGTAATTTGGAATGTGTAAATTCTGGATTTGAAGATATACGTCGCCATCAAGGTGCACGTCGTGTCCGTCTGAATGACCTTGTACAACAACATAAAAAGAAAATAAATCTGGATATAGCGAAACAGATTATTTCTGATCATTATGATGTATATTTAAACAAAGACAATCCGTGTTCTCGAACCATTTGTTCTCATTATGAATTAGATGCACGTGAATATATGAGCCAGGCGGACCGTCCAAAACCGTTTGACCCAAAAGGGGCGGTTGATGCGTGTGTGACGGATTCGACAATGTGTAGAAATATGTCTTTTTCGATGCGGTTTGGTTCTTCATGTGGTACACCGTTTATAGCGGATGAATTTTTCCGCAAGAACCGACAATGGGATTATTTGCGACCCTATGTATTTGATAGATTACATCAAGAATGGACCGATTTTTCGACTACAACAACGGGAGGACGAATTCGAAAAAAGAAAAGCGAAAAACGTGAAAATAAGAGAAAAACACGTATTCATATTTCTACATAGAGAGAAAGGGTCATTTATCTGCATAATTTTATTTGCAATTATTTTTATATAAAATTATGTATTCTTACTATAATAAGATGAAAACACAAGATTCTGTATTTGATACAATTGTATGGAAATGTATAGATACATATTTCAAAGAAAATCCATATTCTTTGGTACAACATCATTTGGATTCTTATAATGATTTTATATCGTTGGGAATATATCGTATTTTCAAAGAAAACAATCCCATTCGATTTATTGAAAGAGATGACGAAGACAACAATGACAAACGCAATGAATGTCGTCTTTATTTAGCTGGGAAAGATGGGACACGTATTTATTTCGGAAAACCTATTATATATGATGAGTCATCTCAAGATAAATCAGTACATTACATGTATCCCAACGATGCACGACTAAGAAATATGACATACGGGACCACTATTCATTATGATATTGATGTGGAATATATTTATTATGAGAATGATGAGCGTAAAACGCATTCATTGCAATTGGATAAAATATATTTAGGACGATTTCCAATTATGCTTCAAACGAATTTATGTATTTTGCAGAATATGCATCATGCAGCGCGATTTTCAATGGGTGAATGTCGAAATGATTATGGTGGATATTTTATTATAGATGGAAAAGAAAAGGTCATTGTTCCACAAGAAAAATTCGGCGATAATATGTTGTATATACGTAAAAACAAGGAAGATGAGTTATATAGTCATTCTGCCGAGATTCGTTCTGTTAGTGAAGACGCATCCAAACCAATACGTACAATGTCAGTAAAAATAGTGACACCGTCTAGTATTTTAAGTAATAAACAAATTGTGGTTTCTATTCCCAATGTACGTAAACCTGTTCCTCTTTTCATTTTGATGCGTGCTTTGGGTGTTATTAGTGACAAAGCCATTATCGAAACATGTCTGTTGGACCTAAAAAAAAACGATTCCTATATTGATTTATTTATTCCTTCTATACACGATGCTGGATATTTTTTTACACAAAAAAATGCATTGGAATACATACAATCGTTTACAAAACGCAAGACGTTGACAGGTGTGCATGATATATTGATGAATTATTTTCTTCCGCATATTGGAGATAAAAATTATGTGGAAAAGGCTTATTTTGTAGGGTATATGGTGCTTCGATTGTTGCGTGTATTTACAGGAGAAGAGAAACCGACGGACCGTGATAATTTTCGATTCAAGCGTATTGAGTTATCGGGAACATTGATATATGATTTATTTCGCGAATACTTTTTGATACAAAAACGTAACATTCAATTAAAGATAGACAAGGAATATTATTATCACGTGGGAAAATACAAATCTAATTTTATTAGTCTTATTGAAAACAATACATATGAATTTTTTAAAGAGAGAGTGGTGGAACAAGGATTTCGAAAGGCATTCAAGGGAAATTGGGGTTCAGAGACACATACCAAGAGGCAAGGTGTTGTGCAAGATTTGAACCGTCTTTCTTGGAATACATTTATTTCTCAATTGAGAAAATTGAATTTACCGTTGGATTCTAGTGCAAAAGTAGTGGGACCGCGTTTGTTGCATTCTAGTCAATGGGGCTTCATTGACCCTGTAGATACACCAGATGGAGGAAATATAGGTTTACATAAACATTTGGCATTGAGCACTTCTATTACAAGTGGTTATTCTCGTAGTCCTTTGATAGATTGGATACGTGCCAAAACAAAACTGCGTTTGATTCCAGAATGCAGAACGAATTACGTAGGTTCTCTTACAAAGATATTTGTGAATGGTTTATGGATAGGAGGTATAGAAGAGCCGATTGAATTTATTGAAACGATGCGATTGTTGCGAAGAAATGGTTTATTTCATAGAGATACAAGTATTTCGTTTGATTATGAGAGAAATGAGATAGCTTTGTATAGTGATGCGGGGCGATTGATTCGTCCCATTTTCTTTTTAGAAAAAGGAGGAAATATTAGTTTTCAACGTCCTTTTATTCTTGAAAAATTCAAATCGGGAAATGTATCTTGGAAAGAAATTATACAAGGTTTTTATGAAAATGAAAGTGGTAACAGTACTGTTGCTGCTGTGAAAGATGTAGATGAACGATATCCGAACAATACAGCAGAAGAGATAATCGAAATATTAAAAAAGAATCAATCTATTTTGGAATATATAGATACATCAGAGGAAGAGGGACTTCTTATAGCAAAGAACGTGAATGAAATTCAAAACAATAAATATTATAGTCATTTGGAATGGAACTACGCACTGATTCTTGGTATTATGGGAAATCAAATTATTTATCCTGAAAACAATCCTTTCCCGAGAAATGCTTTTTCGTGTGGGCAAAGTAAACAAGCAGTTTCTCTCTATCATTCAAATTATCAAATGAGAATGGACAAGATGGGTGTGGTTCTAAATTATGGCCAAGTGCCTCTTGTCAAATCGAAACTATTGCAATATATTAATAGAGAAGAACAGCCGTATGGTATCAATACTATTGTAGCAATTATGTGTTATACGGGATACAATGTCGAGGACGCTATTTTGATAAACGAAGGTGCTATTCGTCGTGGTTTGTTCAACACTACATATTATTCCATGTATGAATCGAGAGAAGAGAGTACCAAGGTTAGTGGATCTATGCAAAATGCGGTATTTTCAGATGTAATGAGTCGACCCAATATAACAAAATTAAAAGCGGGTGGTGATTATAGTTATTTGGATACGTATGGTTTAGTAAAAGAAGAAACAGAGATGAATGATAAAATGGCAGTAATTGGTCGTGTGATTGTAAGCACAGAGGACAATGATATTGTGGTAGATTCTTCTGTATTTCCGAAAAAGGGGCAATTGGGTATTGTAGACAAATCATTTTTGACGGAAGGAGAGGAAGGGTTTCGTATTGCCAAGGTGCGAATTAGAGAAGAACGTATTCCTGCGATTGGTGATAAAATGGCATCAAGAAGTGGTCAAAAGGGTACAATAGGATTAATAATACCAGAGGCGGATATGCCTTATACAGAAGATGGGATTCGTCCTGATTTGATTATTAACCCACACGCGATTCCGTCACGTATGACGATTGGACAATTATTGGAAACGGTGGTTGGAAAACTGGGTGTTTCTTATGGTGGATTTGGGAATTGTACAGCGTTTGATACAAAGGGACCCAATACAGAAATATATGGACAAGCATTGGTGAATGCAGGATTTCACGCAAGTGGGAATCAAATAGTATATAATGGAATGACGGGGGAGCAAATTTATTCAGAGATTTTTATGGGACCAACTTATTATATGCGTTTGAAACATATGGTAAAAGATAAGATTAATTACAGAGCACGTGGTCCTAATAACCAATTAACACGACAACCGGTTCAAGGGCGTGCAAACGATGGTGGATTAAGAATAGGAGAGATGGAGCGCGATGGTGTTATGGCACATGGTGCTTCTGCCTTTTTAAATGATTCCTTTATGGTGCGTGGTGATGAATATTATTTGGCGGTCTGTAACAAGTCAGGTTCGGTTGCAATTTATAATTCAAATTTGAATTTATTTTATAGTCCTTTGGTTGATGGACCTGTTATATTTAATACAGGTGGACAGCAAAAATTATTAATTGAAAACAAGAGTCGATTTGGAAGAACGTTTAGTATTGTTCGTATTCCTTATTCTCTCAATTTGTTGATGCAAGAATTACAAGCAATGAATGTACAAATGCGTATTATTACAGAAGACAATGTGGACCAAATGTTGTCAATGTCGTTTTCAGACAATATTCGCGAATTGTTACGTTCCCAAGGAAATATGCCCGAAGAATTACAAGATATTTTGACAACATATCGTGGTTCGGTAAGTGGAAAAATGCGAACAGCAAAGAAGGAAGAAAAACAAAATCAAGCATTTGTTCAACAGCCGGAAGAGATTCAACAGCCGGAAGAGATTCAACCGAAAGAGATTCAGCCGGAAGAGATTCAGCCGGAAGAGATTCAACCGGAAGAGATTCAACTGGAAGAGATTCAACCGGAAGTTTTGGACGAAGAATCAGAATTCAATCCTAGGACACCTTCTGATTATGAAAAAAAATCATATGCAAATGATGAAATGGATGATATACCTTATGCACCTTCTTCTCCTAGTGATAGAAAAAATCCCGAATCAAGAGAAGATATATACTCTTCATCTAGTCCTTATTCATATAATCCGAGAGAAGAAACAAGAGAGATGGAAAGACGTTTTTCATATAATCCGAGAGAAGAAACAAGAGAGATGGAAAGACGTTTTTCATATAGTCCGAGAGAGATACCTTCATTACCGGGTTTATCGACCAATGTATCAGGACAACCTATTATCATAACAGGACAACCCATTATAATGACACAACCACAGACACATAATTATTCGCAAGGCATTCAATCAAAATACGATAGTTTATCCGAGGAAGACAAAGAAATGTTGCGAGAGATGATTGAAAAAAAGAGAGATAAAAAGGAAGGGATAGATACACTTTTAAAAAGTATAGGAACAGATAAAAAACCGACGGCATCGATTTTGGAAATAGAAGAAGAGGATCCCATCAAAAAGAGTGAAAAGGAATTATCCAATGATAATTCCGACTCAGATGCAGGAACAAAAAAAATTAAAATATAATATCACCTTTATACTGTTTTCAAATGTTTATTAAAACCAATTTAAAGAACCAATATAATATCACCTTTATACTGTTTTCAAATGTTTATTAAAACCAATTTAAAGAACCAATATAAAAGAAAGGTTATATGATTGAATAAAAATTGAATTAAAAGAAACTTGAAATATATAAGGACAAATGGCATCTAGTACACTTATATCGATGATTTATAAATCCAGAAGGACGGTTTTGGATTTGATGAACAAACAGGGTTATAAAACAGATGATTATAATAATTTTAGCATCAACGAGGTGAATTCAATGATGCAAAACAACCAAATGGATATGTTGTTGGAAAAAGAGCCAACAAAAAGAAAAATGTATATTCGATATTTTATTACGAAAGCATTGCGCCCACAAAACATACAGGAAATGTTGGATGATTTGTTTTCTTTAGAAGAAGTTTTAACAAAAGAAGATACATTATTCATCATTATCAAGGAAGATATAAACGATACAATTACACAATTATTGAGACATATTTGGGAACAAGATGGTATTTTCATTGTCATTCAAAATATCAAACGTTTACAGTTCAATATATTGGAACATTCATTGGTACCTTTTCATCGTGTATTAAACACGGAGGAAGTGGATGACGTGAAGAAGCGATACAATATCAAGGACAATGGACAATTTCCAGATATCTCTCGATTCGACCCTGTTGCACAGGTAATAGGTCTACGACCTGGACAAGTATGTGAAATTATTCGTCCGAGTAAAACAGCAATTCAAGCGTACTATTATCGAATATGTATATAAAAATGTGTACAAGTACAAATTATTTGTTGTTATATATATAATACAATGGATTATATAAAAAAAAATAGAGAGAAAATCAATCAATTTACAGAACGTTATGCACTAATTTTAGATGATTACAAAAAAGGATATGTTACCACTCATTTATATCCCTCTGTGGAAGAATATAAAAAGGGATATATGACAGCATTAGGTTGGTTGGAAAAAATAACAAATGAATTGTTTGCAATATTGAATGAGATTCAGAGAAAGATTCAAGTAACAAAAAAGGAATTGTCTGCTTTGAATAAACACATTATTGTAAATAAAAAAGAAAACGAATCATTGTTAACCAAGTATCAAAATGTAAAAGGAGAACGCAATGGTTCTGGAGAGATGGTGTCTGATTTCAAGATACTATATAAGGAACAATATTATTCAAATTGGAATTTAGTGTTTTGTATTTTTTTCATTTTTTTTCTCTTTTATTATCTTTTTCAGGATACATCAATGGTAAAACCGTATACAAAGTAAATGTGCTTTTTGCGCTAGGTTTGTATTTTATATTTTATATTTTATATAATATAAAATGTTTTCTTTGTATACAAATGCAAAATCGAGTGCATATAAAAAGGAGCAAGAAAAAATGAAACAGATAGTAAAAGCTAGTTTACAAGAAAGTTTGAATCGATATATAGAAAATCATAAAGGACGACAAGAAAAAATAATAAAGTAATATATGAACAATATTGATTTACAGAAAAAATATAGAGATATTTTAAAAAAATATGAAAATACAGAGCAACAATATTTGGAATGTTTATCAAATTTACAAAACAAACCGTGTTCTAGTGATTTTTTAAATAAATTATCAAAACAATTGGAAAAACAAAATGATATATTGTTATCTATGTCAAAGGATATATTACAATCATCACAAACATTGACAAACGAAAAAAAAAAGGAATTGGAACGAATACATAAAAAATTAGTAAATGATAAAAAACGAATCAAGATACTTCAAGCATCCAATAATAATATGGAACGCGATTCTTCTACCTATGTGTTACAACAGAATTATTTGTATATGTTTACTTCTATCTTTGCATTGTTGTTGGTTTTTTATATATGTAAAATAATGTTATTTCCAGGTCCTATATCACCTATACCGATTGTATTGATAGCATTGATAATTTTATTTATATATTTCACATCATAATAGTATTTCCGAAAAAAGACCTTTAAATAAAAAGAAACAAGTATTGAAAAGAATAAATAGAGAATTATTGTAAAAAGAAATATAGATATAAAATAGACATATGGATACTTTTGAATCAAGTAATTTAAACTTACAATTATTGGAAAAACAATTTTATTTAGTAACAAAACAATATGAAGAAGCGCGTATGCAATATATTCAATCACTTACAGATACACCTCTTCAAACAAAAGGAAAATATAGAATGATTGGATTAGGATTCTATGGAAGACTATATAGCAAAGAGACAATGACTTCATATTGGAAAAGGATTGATGACAATACAAATGATTTTAAAAGTATCTGTACAGATGCGGATGGCAAGGGAATTCTAGGTGTAGATAGTAGCGGTCTTGTGTATATAAAATCATCATATAAAGATTCTACATGGAATGCACTCGGGGGAAATTCGTGTTGTGTTATTGATATTGCAATGGCGCAAAATGGAACATTACTAGGTGTTGGTACGGATAATAAATTATACAGAAAAAATACAGTATATGATAATTGGGAAAGAGTCGACAATCCGAATCAAGGATCTGAAGAAATGATAACAGCGATTGCGGTTTCTCCATCTGGTGTAGTATACGCGATAGGAATGGAAAACGATGTTTGGAAAAAGGAAAGTTATATAAATACAGAAAATCAATTATGGCAATTTATTGGTACTATACAAGATATTGTTCACTTGTCATTTACACCAGATGATATTTTTGTCATTTCAAAAAAAGATGGTAATGTTTACACCAATTCTGAATATAAAACCAATTTTTTAGGTGGATTTATATCTGTATCAGATTCTTGTTGTATAAAACAAGTTACCTTTACTTTTGTTGACTATTCTGATTTGGATTCACAGAAATATAGTTTAATACAAGGAAGTACTTTTTGGGGGACAGGAGAACTAACAACAGTAGATACTGTCTCTTTGGAAGACTGTGAAGCGTTATGTAGTGCAGATGAAAAATGCACTGGAGCAACATATAACCCAAGTGATCACGATGGTATTTCTTATTGTTGGACACGAACGGGTGAAGGTTCTCTAGGTTCAGGATTGGAAAACGATTACGCAATTATAAATCCAATGAAATTAAATACGCAGCATATTATTGAATTGGATATACAATTGAACAGTTTATCACAGCAGATACAACAGGAAATGAATAAAATGACACCTGTTATCAACAATGAAATATTTCAAAAAGATGCAGACAAAGATAAATTGCAACAAATGTATAGCGCATTACAGGAACAACGACAAGAAATTGCATCACATTTATCAGATCTACATACTATGCAACTTAAATATGATGATACTTCTAGTTATTTACATCAAAAAAATTTGGCTTATATTTTTTTAATATTTATTGTGTTTATCTTTTTTGTCATTTTTATTACAATGTGGATGACTCAATCTTTCCCTCAATCACCACCTTCGTTATTTAATAGTTTATAAAAATATTGTTAAATGGATTTTGTCCAAATCATTCATTTGTATTTTATCATCAGATATTACAAGAGGATTATCTCTTTGTTTATATAAGGTAATATTTTTCCAAGTGAATGCAAAACAAATGATTCGAATCCAATTCATAATATATGACAACATATTAAAATGTTGTTATGTATATTTTTTATAAGTTATAAACATTTTTTTTAATACGTTTAGTCATTTTATTTTTGTCTCTATTATTTGTATGTACAATTCATATAAAGAAAAAGAATCTGCTAATTTGAGACAAGGACATATATTCAATAGACATTTACAAAACACAAAGAAAAAAACAAAGGTGCAACAAGGATTGATGGAAGGATTTGAAACTTTAGAATCACGGTCAAAAAAAGCGGTAGACGACACACATACTTTATTGGAACAATCTAATGAGGCAATAACAACAGAATTGCAGCAAGTTCAAGGGTTACAGGGAGAATTCAATAAATTAATGAGAGAATATGAATCCATCAATAAAATGAGAATCAATACAACACAAGAATATGTAAATATATCAAACAATCAATCAACCTACAGCGAGAAGAATGTATATGTTACAACTGCGGTAAATGAACCTGGATATATTTATGAAGGTTGTTATTTGGATAAACCCGCCCCAAAAATTACTACAATGATTCCTATTCTCTCTTCATCGAATTTATGGAATTCAAATACAACAATTGACCCAACCAAATATTATGCATATTCTTCAAGTGTTTACCAGAACAATATAAATGGCTACAATGCCATTGGTGCATTTGATCAAAATCCAAATACATGGTGGCATTCTTCTGACAACAATACATACAATAGTTCTACTGGCACATACAATGGGTCAGTTTCATTGTCCTATACAGATACAAACGGAACATCACAGGAAAATATAAAAGGAGAATGGTTATGTCTCAAGTTACCTGGATGTTCTCAAAAAACACCTACGATGTATACTATTACACCACGTTCAGGTTGGGCAGGAAGCAGAGCACCCAATTCGTGGGTATTATTAGGCAGTCAATCTGATTGTTCTACTTTTCAAAGTGCGAATTCTTGGCAAGCTATTGACCAACGTTCAGGAGAGTCGATAGATGATGGAGGTAAGACTTTTACTATAACAAACCCAGGAGCATATAATGTTTTTTGTTTTCTTGTTACCAAAGTCGGAAGAGATACAACAACAAGTGATCGTATTTCGCTTCAAATGAGTGTTGATTTTTTTGATATGGAAGATGTAAATATTACAAATGACCAAAGAGCAATGATATATGATGGAGGTGATTTTATGACGTTGGATGAATGCAAACGAAAAGCGTCGGATGGTGGATATCAATATTTTGGGATGCAATATGTACAAGATAATGGAAAGGCACAATGTCTTGTGAGTAATGATTGGTTTCGAATCGGAAGTTATGGGCGAGGAGATAATATAGTGTCCAATTTGTTATTATGGAATTCACAAACGGAAGATCGTAATAATGCATCATTGCATTTGGAGAAAGATGGACGTCTTACCATTCGTTTGACTGATAATAGTATTGTATTTGAGACCCCTGCTTCAGTGGATTGTGCTTCTAATTATTCCGTACAAAAAGGATGGAATGCACCTTACAATGATTTTACTTCCTTTTCCTTGAAAACTGCAGAAGAATGTCAAGCTGAATGTAATGACAATCTGAATTGTAATGCAATTGCTTTTGTAACAGATCCTTCTGAATTTGAAAGTGGAAATCCGACATGTTGGACAAAGAGCAAAATAGCTACGGAAAATTTATACAAAGATAATAATATTGATATGTACGAACGTTTACCATCAGGAGTAGACCGTTCACAGTGTCATTTTATTATGATTCTTCAAAATGATGGTAATATGTGTGTTTATAAAGGTACTAGTCCTGATACGATAGATGGTGGTGCTATTTGGTGTTCCTTAACAAATGGAAAACAGCAAGACCAACATCCTAGTTTAAGATCCAATTTTGGAAAATATGGAAGACAATATTTAACAGAGGGGGAGACATTGGGACCGGGTGAATTTCTTGTTTCAGAAGATGGACGAATACAATTGGTTATGGAAGAAAATGGAAATTTGGTATTATATGGTTTTACAGTAACAAATCGTTGTGTTAAAAAGGATGATAATTTGGATTATGGTTTGGCTTGGACAAATGCGGTATATAGAATGAATCCGACGGGAAATATAGATAGCATAGGAAAGATGGGATACATTGATGAAAACAATATTCTTTATGAATATCCTGGAAGTGCGATTAAGAGAGAGAAAACGAAAAACTATATAAAATTAGCGGACCACGATAGTTATGGAAATGATATTACTTATATAACCAACACAACATCGTCAGACTGTCAACAAGCGTGTGACAATGAACCGAAATGTTTTGGTTATGAATATAATAATAATAACAACGAATGCTGGATAAAGGATGCCAATGTTTATCCGAAAGGTGCAAAGGAGTTTGTACTGGGTACTGATTTATATTATACAACACCGGTTCCTGATAATAATAAAACATGCAACAAAGAAATAAAGGCGATTGATAGTATTCAATGGGCTGGATTTCAGAAATCTCCGAACCAAATGACAAAGGATAAACAATGTGGATTGACAAAAGCGATGGCGAATGAAAATACTACATTGAAAAATATAGAATCACAACTAGGAACAGTAGCACAACAATTGGTAGATAAAATATCTTATTTAGAAACATTGAATGTGAATATGAATGAACAAATGGGGGTAGACCGAACGGTGTTGGATGAAAATTTGGTATTATATAAAAAGATAGCGAGTCAGTATGGTCAAGGAGGACAGGCAGATATATCGAATATGAATGGTATTCTTTCGGATAGTATTACACGAACAATGCAGGAAAATTATAGCTATATTTTCTGGTGTATTTTAGCTATTATTGTGATTATAATAACAATATACTTATTTCGAACACAGTAAATATATAGCGAGTTATATGTTGGATATAGTAGTTTTTTTTAAAAAGTGGATATAGTAGTTTCTTTTTAAAAATGGTTATAGTAGTT
>Ga0209188_1000782_pt1 | contig 28830 bp, 32 predicted proteins | sample C_130625_EF_Meta_FD_187307 | JGI IMG/M metagenome (GOLD analysis project Ga0209188, IMG submission 187307) | Freshwater microbial communities from Lake Croche, Canada to study carbon cycling - C_130625_EF_MetaG (SPAdes) (version 2) | ecosystem: Environmental > Aquatic > Freshwater > Lake... | reverse complement strand
AAGCCTATGGGAAAAAGCCCAGCGCTTGACACCTTTTGGCAAAGACAAAGACGACGAAGAACCCAAATAATTTTTGAATTCCCGATTATTTTTTTCCCAAGGACAATTTCTCATGTACCACCGCAATGTCTTGATCGAGCAAACCGACCCTGAAATTTGGGCCGCTATTCAGGCTGAAAACGCCCGTCAAGAACACCATATCGAACTCATCGCCAGCGAAAACTACGCCTCCCCCGCTGTTTTGCAAGCCCAAGGTTCCCAACTCACAAATAAATATGCCGAGGGCTACCCAGGTAAGCGCTATTACGGTGGTTGCGAAAACGTTGATGTGGCAGAGCAACTTGCGATTGACCGAATTAAACAAATCTACGGCGCAGATGCCGCCAACGTGCAGCCACACTGCGGCGCTTCAGCCAACGAAGCAGTTTTCTTGGCATTTTTAAAGCCAGGCGACACCATCCTGGGCATGAGCTTGGCCGAGGGCGGTCACCTTACACACGGTATGGCGCTAAATATGAGTGGCAAATGGTTCAACGCGGTGTCCTATGGTTTGAATGCCAAGGAGGAGATCGATTACGACGCGATGGAAAAAAAGGCACACGAGAGCAAGCCTAAGCTGATCATTGCCGGAGCTTCTGCTTACAGTTTGCATATCGACTTCGCGCGTTTTGCCAAAGTCGCCAAAGATGTCGGGGCGATTTTCTTAGTAGATATGGCGCACTATTCAGGCCTGATTGCCGCTGGTGTCTACCCCAACCCTGTACCCCACGCCGATGTGGTGACCTCAACCACCCACAAGAGTTTGCGCGGCCCGCGCGGCGGCATCATTTTGATGAAGGCTGAGCACGAGAAAGCCATCAACAGCGCGATTTTCCCTGGCTTGCAAGGCGGGCCTTTGATGCACGTAATTGCAGCTAAAGCAGTCGCCTTCAAGGAAGCGATGGCGCCGGAGTTCAAAGCCTACCAACAGCAAGTGCTCAAGAATGCCCAAATTATTGCCGAGGCCCTGACCCATCGCGGTTTGCGCATTGTCAGCGGTGGCACCCAAAGCCATGTGATGCTGGTCGATTTGCGCTCTAAGAAGATCACCGGCAAAGAAGCAGAAGCAGCGCTTGGTGCTGCGCACATGACGATCAACAAAAACGCCATTCCGAACGATCCAGAAAAGCCTTTCGTTACCAGCGGCGTGCGTATCGGTACCCCCGCTATGACGACCCGCGGTTTCAAGGATGAAGAGGCTCGTTTAACCGCCAACTTGATTGCTGACGTCTTGGACAACCCCCATGACGAAGCCAACATTGCCGCCGTGCGCACCAAGGTGCATGCCCTGACATCTCAGTTTCCCGTTTACAAGTAAGCCATGAAGTGCCCTTTTTGCGGTCACCTGGAGACCCAAGTGGTCGAGACCCGCATGTCCGAAGACGGCGATTCGATTCGCCGCCGCCGCCAATGCGGTGCCTGCGAAAAGCGCTACACCACCTATGAGCGTCCAGACGTCAGTTATCCCAACGTGGTGAAAAAAGATGGTCGGCGCACCGAGTTTCAGCACAGCAAACTAATGAGTTCGATGGCACTGGCTTTGCGCAAACGCCCCGTGAGCACCGAGCAGCTAGACAACGCGGTAGAGCGGATTGAAGAAAAGTTGATGAGCCTGGGCGCGCGCGAGGTGCCTTCGACCCGTTTGGGCGAGTTAGTGATGCGGGAATTGAAGAGGCTAGACAAGGTGGCTTACATCCGATTTGCCAGCGTTTACCGCAGTTTTGAGGATATCGACGAATTCAAGAGTTTGGTGGACGAGGTAAGCAAATAATTTGTAAGTGCTGCTTACACATTTTTAAATCGATCGACCTAGCATGTGCTCATGTACTTGCTAGGTTTTTTCTTTTTGGCGCGGTTCTCCTTTGATCTGCCTAAGCCCAATTTCCATGGTTTTACTTTGGTCGAACTCATGGTGTGCCTAAGTGTGTCCGCCATTTTGGTAGGTTTTGCCCTGCCCAGTGTGTGGCGTTGGCAAGAACGCGCGCGCATTGACAGCGTGCGCCAGCAACTCTTTAACGACTTGCAAATCTCCAGGGTGCGTGCCTTGCAATGGGGGCAGCGTTTACAAATGAGCAGAGTGACGGCTTGCTCTAAGTCCAGCGTTAGTGCCAGTGCAACCGACTGGAGTTGCGGGTGGCAAGTCAGCACGCTATCGGGCAGCTCGGGATCCACCCAATTAATTAGCACCACGTCTTTAGATGCTTCGGTGCAAGTCACCTTCGCCAAAAGCACCGACTTTTTTATTTCTGCCCAAGGCGACTTAGGAACGATCGGTGACCGGTGGACGGTGCTGTCGCGCGCTGTCGATATGAACTTCGCCCGCTCTTTATGTATCAACAGTGCGGGGCGTATTCGTTGGGTCGAGGCGGCAACATGCAGTTAACCATTCGCACGCTTGCGCGGCGGTCCTGTGTTGGGTTGGCCATGCTCGAAGCCATTGCCGCTTTGCTGGTGCTCGCGGTCGGCGCGGTGGGCGTTTTATGGTGGCAACAACAAGCCACATTGCGACAACAGCAACAGATCTACCAATTCATTGCCATGGGTTTGGCTGACGAATTAGCCGAGCGCATGCGAATTAACGCTTCGCAAAGTGCTCTCTATGCTTTGGGATGGGGTGAGGCGCGTCAAACCTCACACGACTGTTTTGCCTATGCCTGCAGTTGGACGCAATTGGCGCAGTGGAATGTAGCCAAGTGGCAACAGACATTGCGCGCACAGTTGCCCAAGGGCGACGCATCGGTTTACCCCATGCCAGGGCCAGCAGGATGGTGGGGCATCAGCGTCGGGTGGTCCGCCAACAAAATGACTGATGCCAGCGCAACGTGCCCCGCGCGCTTGCAATGCTGGCATATTTGGGTAAGGCCTCAGAGATGAACAACAAAGGCTATTCCTTACCCGAGTTACTCATTGGGCTAGGTCTGAGCAGCTTGGTGGCAGCCATTGCTTTGAGCGTCTACCAACTTTCGCGCCAGTCTTGGCAAACCATCAGCGCCACTGATGCGCTTTACCAAAATGCACAAATCGCCTTGCGGGCTATTCGCAAACAAGCCGAATTAGATGGCGCGGCCTATCTTCTAGCCGCATCGGACAACCATGTGCTCCTGTCGACAACCTACCCCAGCATGAGCAACCCAAGCGAAGGCTTGGTGTTATCGCATTGGGCTGGCGCCGACCCGTTTGATTGCCAAGGTAACTCTGGCGCAAGCCCAAGCGCTTTGATCAGCAATAGTTTTAAGCGCAGTACCAATAAAGAGTTGACCTGCAAAGACATCAACGCCTCAGGCAGTAGCTACCAAGCCTTGGCTGAGGGTGTAGAAGATTTACAAACGCGGTTTGCGCAAGTCAACCCCGCACTCAATACCCTGCAATGGGTCAATGCAGCAGAGGTTTTTGGACCCGTACACATTGTGGCCATCGAAGTGTGTGTGCGCTTGGTTAGCACTATCCGCTCAGGAGTCACGCTGAAAGGTGCTTTGGGCCCCACCATAGGTTGCAACGGCGAGACTATTTCTGCAGATGGCAAGTTACGGCGGGTTTTCCGGCGCGTCATGGCTTTGCGCAATCGTCTGGGTGCTTATGGGTAAAAGTAAAAGATACGGATTTGCCTTGCCTGCCGTGTTGGGGGTTTTGGCGCTCACAAGTTTGGCCTGTGCAACTGTTTGGCGCATGCAGTGGGTCAACCAACAGCTATTGAACGCGCAGTTCCACCAGATTCGTAACCAACAAATTGCTGAAGGGGTAATGGCTTTGGCGGTCACAGATGCACAAACCCGTGCTGTCTATCCCTCCACCGCCCAAGACCGCGACAAACTGCAGTTGCGTTTAGGGGCCGCCATGTGCCAAGCCGGCATTTGCGCGCCCAAAACCCTGGTCAATTTAAACGCAGAACAATGGCGTAACTTGATAGGTCAATCACAGCAGGTAAATGTGGCTGATTTGCCCATCAAAGACATCACGGCTTTTTATTGGGTTGAGGTCTGGTTGAATGCAAGTGCATCACAGCCGGTACAAGCTTCACCTTTTGTCTACCGCATAACAGTGCTCGTGCAAGAGAACCCACCCACTTCGGCATCTGAACTAAGCAAGCCCCAGCCCCATACCTTGGTCATGCAAGCCATCTGGTCGCGCGCCACTGAAACATCTCCAAGCATCCAATGGCACAGTTGGAAATTACTGGCATGACACCCCCATTGGATAATCTGGGAATGCCCATTCCCGAATCTGATACCCACTGGATGTCGCTTGCCCTGTCCTGGGCTGAAAAAGCGATGTACATCACCACCCCCAATCCTCGGGTGGGATGTGTCATCGTCAACGACCAAGGTGTTTTGCTGGGCGCTGGCCATACCCAAGCCGCTGGCCAAGCGCATGCGGAAATGATGGCTTTGCAAGATGCCAAAAGCCAAGGCCATTCTGTGGCAGGCGCTACCGCTTATGTCACCTTAGAACCTTGTAGCCACCAAGGACGCACTGGGCCTTGCTGCGATGCGCTCATTCATGCGGGCTTGTCGCGGCTGGTGGTGGCTGTCCAAGATCCGAATCCGCAAGTCAATGGCAACGGCATTGCCCGTTTGCGTCAGGCAGGCATACAAGTCGATGTTGGCGTTTTGGAAGACAAAGCTAAGTCATTGAACCCCGGGTTTTTCAAACGCATGACCCAAGGCTTGCCTTGGATGCGCCTGAAGGTTGCTGCATCGCTAGACGGACAGACCGCACTGACCAATGGCGAAAGCCAATGGATTACCTCTGCATCGGCTAGAAAGGATGGACATGCATGGCGTGCACGTTCATGCGCAGTGCTTACTGGCATTGGAACTGTGCTGGAAGACGACCCCCAGATCAATGTGCGCGATATCGATATCGATACGCCTCGCCAACCCACCTTGGTCATCGTCGACAGCAAGCTTGAAACTCCCTTAACCGCCAAGCTGTGGCTCACAGAGCGCGAGGTCTGGATCTATTGCGCTACACAAGACACTGATCGCAAAGCCGCCTTAGAGGCCAAAGGCGCACGCGTTACGTGCTTGCCCAATGCGCAAGGAAAAGTCGATTTGCTCGCCTTGGTCCAAGATCTGGGCCAAAAAGCTATCAACGAGGTGCATATCGAGGCCGGCTTCAAACTCAATGGTTCTTTATTAGCGGCCGGCGTGGTCGACGAATTACTGGTCTACCTTGCACCCCTGTTGATTGGCCAAGGGCTGGGCATGGCAAATTTAGGACCCTTTGAATCGCTCTCCCACGCATTGAAACTCGATATTCAAAACATCACAACCATCGGAGACGATGTTCGACTAATTGCACACGTCAAAGGTCGATAGCCCTACAAAAACACAACCAACACAAGAAACCTGCGAAAATATACAGATGTTTACCGGAATCATTACCGGCGTGGGGCGCATCACCGCTGTCCACGACCTGGGAAGCTCTTTTCACCACGGCAAGCGCCTGACAATTCAGGCACCTGTCGGGTACCTGTCTGACGTGGGCTTAGGAGACAGCATCGCCTTGAACGGCGCATGCATGACGGTCACCAGTTTTGACGCCCTCACCCACCAATTCACCATCGACATTTCTGCTGAATCATTGGCCTGTACCAGTGGCTTAACTGAGCTTGGCAGCGTCAACTTAGAAAAAGCCCTGCGCGCCAACGACCGGCTCGGCGGACATATCGTCTCAGGCCATGTCGACGGCATTGGCCATGTGAGCTACTTTGCCCAAGTGGGCGAGAGCTGGGAATTGCGCATTACAGCGCCTGTGGCATTGGCCAAATATTTGGCCTACAAAGGATCGATCACCGTCAATGGCGTGAGTTTGACGGTTAACGACGTGCAGGACCACCAAGACAAGGGTGAACTACAAAACTCTGAGATCAGCATCAACCTGATCCCCCACACGGTAGAAAACACCGCCTTGGGCACCTTGACATCAGGCAACGCCGTGAATTTAGAAATCGATACCGTGGCGCGCTATGTTGAACGCATGCTGCATGTTGAAAAATTGCTCATAACAAATCCTGCTGTTTGAAGGCCTCTTATGTCTAACCCTCTACAACTCGTCCCCAAAACGCCCGCTGTGATTTCTCCCGTAGAAGAAATCGTCGCCGAGCTCAAAGCCGGTCGCATGGTGATTCTGGTGGACGAAGAAGACCGCGAAAACGAAGGCGACTTGGTCCTTGCCAGCGACCATGTCACACCCGAAGCCATCAACTTCATGGCGCGTTTTGGCCGAGGCTTAATTTGCCTCACCTTGACACGCGAGCGTTGTGAATTCCTCAAACTACCACCGATGGCGGTTCAAAACGGAACGGTCTACAGCACTGCGTTTACCGTATCGATCGAAGCTGCTGAGGGCGTGACCACTGGTATTTCTGCCGCGGACCGCGCCCGCACCATCCAAGTAGCGGTTGCCAAAAATACCCAAGCCAACGATTTGGTGCAACCCGGACACGTGTTTCCTTTGCAGGCGGTGGCTGGCGGCGTCTTGATGCGCGCAGGCCACACCGAAGCTGGTTGCGACTTAGCCGCCATGGCAGGTTGCTCGCCATCTGCCGTGATTTGCGAAATCATGAACGACGACGGCACGATGGCACGTTTGCCTGATCTACAAAAATTTGCTGCCGAGCATGGATTGAAGATCGGCACGATCGCCGGCTTGATCGAACATCGCAGCCGCACTGAATCTTTGGTCAACGCCATCAGTTCACGCGCCATGCAAACCGCGCACGGTGCATTCAAAGCCGTGGCCTACCAAGACAGCACAAGCGGTGCGGTGCATCTAGCGCTAGTCAAAGGCCAATGGGACAAAGACCATTCTGTGCTCGCCCGCGTGCATGAACCTCTGTCGGTACTAGATGCACTAGAACCTGACCGCATCATGCATTCTTGGGGACTAGACGCCGCCATGCGCCGTATCGCCAAAGAAGGTGCCGGCGTCATCGTGCTGCTGAACTGCGGCGAAAGCGGTGCGCAATTACTCGCCCAGTTTGACGGTACTGCGCGCTCAGCCCATGCACCAGAGCGTGGCCGCATGGATTTACGCAGCTACGGCGTTGGCGCGCAAATCTTGCGTGATTGCGGCGTACAAAAAATGCGCTTGCTGGGAAACCCACGTCGCATGCCCAGCATGGCGGGTTATGGGCTTGAAATCACAGGCTACGTCAGCAAAGAATAAAAGAATATGTTCACACCCAACCCACAAACTCCTAGCCAATTAGACGGTAGCGCGCTCAAAGTGGGCATCGTGCAAGCCCGCTTCAACCCCGAAATAACCAATGCACTTGCCAAGGCCTGCTTGAGCGAACTAGCGGCTATGGGCGTTAAAGAAGACCGCATCACCCATGTGTATGTGCCAGGTGCGTTAGAAATACCTCTGGCTCTTCAAGCTTTGGCCCATATTGAGGACCCGGAACCCTACAACGCATTGATCGCTTTGGGTTGCATCATCCGCGGCGAAACCTACCACTTTGAATTGGTAGCCAACGAATCTGGCGCAGGCGTCTCGCGTGTCAGCATGGATTTCCATGTGCCTGTTGCCAACGCTATTTTGACGACCGAAGACATGCCACAAGCGATTGCCCGCCAAACTGACAAAGGCCGTGACGCTGCGCGCGTGGCAGTTGAAATGGCCTTGTTGCTGGAGCAACTGGCATGAGCGCCGACACCAAGCCCGTGCGTAAAAGCGCTTCCAAGTCGGGACGCAGTCGCGCACGCGAGTTTGCTTTGCAAGGCTTGTACCAATATTTGGTGGGTCGCAACGAGGCATCCGATATCGATGTGTTTACCCGCGATTTAAGCGGTTTTCATAAATCTGATTCCGTGCACTACGACGCACTTTTATTTGGTTGCATTGAACACCGCACTGCGCTCGATGCACTCATCTTGCCTTTGCTAGACCGCAAGTTGGATGAAATTTCGCCTATCGAGCACGCCGTCATGTGGATGGGGGTCTACGAGTTTCAGCATTGCATAGATGTGCCTTGGCGCGTCGTGCTTAACGAATATATTGAACTCGCGAAATCTTTTGGCGGCACAGACGGACACAAGTACGTCAATGCGGTACTCAACAGTTTGGCACCTAAATTGCGCAGTACAGAAGTGCAGTCTGACCGTCGCACCGAAGACGCAATACCTACCCCAGCGGTATAAGCGCCTGAAAGCCTGCGAGAATTCTTTCCTCCCTATTAAGACGAGCGCTATGAACCAAGATTTCTCCATCATTCATTTATTGCTCAATGCGAGTTGGGTGGTGCAAGCCGTTGTAGCCATCTTGTTGATGGTGTCGATCGCCAGTTGGACGGCTATTTTTCGCAAAATCATCGCGATTGGTCGCATCAAAGATTTGAACGAGACTTTTGAGCGCGACTTCTGGTCTGGCGCCAGTTTGAACGAGTTGTTTGCAGCCGCCGCCCAAAACGCCAAACTCTCGGGTCCTATGGAACGTATTTTTGCCAGCGGCATGCGCGAGTACCAAAAACTGCGGGAGCGCCGTATCAATGACACCAGCATGTTGATGGACGGCGCACGACGCGCCATGCGCGCAAGTTACCAACGCGAGATGGACGCGATTGAATCCAACCTCTCCTTCTTGGCATCTGTTGGATCGGTGTCTCCCTATGTGGGTTTATTCGGCACGGTCTGGGGCATCATGCATGCGTTTACGGGTTTGGCCAGCATGCAGCAAGTCACACTTGCCAAAGTTGCGCCTGGTATCGCAGAGGCGTTGGTGGCAACTGCCATTGGTTTGTTTGCCGCCATTCCTGCAGTGCTGGCCTACAACCGTTTTGCCCGCGACATTGATCGCATCTCCAACAAATTAGAAACATTTATCGAAGAGTTTTCTAACATCTTGCAGCGCAATGTGAGCGCAAGCCCTTCGGGCCATTGAGCAAGGCGCTGACGGATGGCTTCTATTTCCTCTCGCTCTGGCCGCAAAGGCCGTCGCGCTATGAACGATATCAACATGGTGCCGTTTATCGACGTGATGTTGGTCTTGTTGATTATTTTTATGGTCACAGCGCCTTTGATTTCTCCTAGTGTGATTGACCTACCCACGGTGGGTAAAGCCTCTAACGTGCCTACACAGGTCGTGCAGATCGAAATCAGCAAGGATGAAAAAATCATCATTAAAAGCACCGGTACTGTCACGAAGTCCTTGCCCAGTTCTATCAGCAACCTCGTGCGTGATGTACGCGAACTCACTGCAAATTCAACCGATGCGCCGGTGGTGATATCGGCCGACCGCTCCATCAAATACGAAACTGTTGTCAAAGCCATGGACACCTTGCAACGCGCTGGTATTGCCCGCGTAGGTTTGTCTGTGCAACTTACAGACTGATGACTGCAACGCCTGCGTATCTCGAGTTTGCGCCTCCACCTCCTCCGGGCACGGGTCGCTCACTGGGTCTCGCCCTACTCGTCCACTTACTTTTAATGGTGGCCCTCACCGCCGGCATTCAATGGAACCAAGACAACAGCCTCTCTGTCGAGGCTGAGTTGTGGGCCGCTATTCCCATGGCTGTCGCACCCAAACTTGTGGAAGCAGAACCTCCGCCTCCTCCCCCGCCACCGCCTCCAGCGCCGAAAGAAATGGTGAAGCCGCCACCTGAACCTACTTCCAATGTAGATGCAGATATTGCCTTGGCAAAACGTAAAAAACAATTAGAAGAAGATAAAAAGAAACAAGAGACGCTTGAAGCTGAGCGCCTGAAAAAAGAACTATTAAAAAAAGAAGACGAGAAAAAAGCCAAGCTTAAAGAGAAAGAACAAAAAGAGCTAAAAGACAAGGCGCTGAAAGAAAAAGAATTGAAGGAAAAAGAAAAGAAAGAGAAAGAGCGCAAAGAAAAAGAGCTCAAGGACAAAGAAGCTAAGAAACTCCAAGAACAAAAGGACGCTAAACCTTCACCTGCTGACGTCAAAAAGCTAGAAGCCATGCGGCAAGAAAATATGAAGCGCATTGCTGGTATGGCAGGCGCCTCGGGCGATGAGAATGCTACGGGTACCGCTCAGCGTTCCGCTGGGCCCTCAGATAGTTATGGTGGGCGTATCCGCGGACGCATCAAACCCAACATCACATTTACCGAAGATATTGCGTCTAATGCGCCAGCTGAGGTGGAAGTGCGTTGCGCGCCTGATGGCACCATCGTAGGGAAAAAACTCATCAAATCTAGTGGTAATGCTGCATGGGACAATGCAGTTTTGAAGGCGATCGACAAAACTGAAATATTGCCGCGCGATATCGATGGCCGTATTCACTCCCCCTTGGTGATCAGTTTCCGCCCTAAAGATTAAGTAGTGTTTCAGCGTTCGTTCACAGTTGATATTCTGAAAGTTTTGGCAGCTCAGTTGATTGTTTGGCATCACTTGGCAGCCTATGGCCCGATGACAGAGTTGATTCAACGGCAATGGCCGCGCCTTATCGAACACCTTTACTATGACGGACGTTTAGCCGTACAAATATTTTTGGTAGTTGCTGGGTTTTTAGCGGCTCAATCTGTCAATAACCGCCCTGTCACCCAATTCGCGTCGCCGATTTTTAAAAGGTATTTGCGCTTAACGCCCATTTACTTTTTAGTCATTTTGCTGATTTCATTAGCCGTTGCCTTGACACGGCCCACTATCCAATCTGAATGGCTCCCTGAACCTGTCACCTGGGGTGAATTAGGTGCGCACTTCTTTCTGCTGCATGCCATATTGAATATTCCAGCACTCTCGAGTGGCGTTTGGTATGTGGCCATTGATTTTCAGCTCTACGTGGTGCTGATCACGCTGGCCTACACCTTGCAAACTCCTAAAAACTGGATGCGCTTTGGTGGGCCACGTGTTTTATCCATCGGTGTAGTCATGGTTTGTGTCGCTTCTATGCTGTGGTTTAACCGATTTGAGTCGTATGACAACTGGGCGATTTACTTTTTTGGCGTCTATGGGCTCGGTGTACTTGCGGCATGGTCGAGGCGCTCACAATTTGACGCCATTGTATTTTGGTGTGTTGTCACGATGGCTCTGTGTGCTTTGTGGATAGACCCACGTACACGTTTGGTTCTGGCTTTGACAACGGCCACTTGGTTGGCTATTCGCCCCAAAGGTACTGACCACTGGACGCCTATGAAACGGGTACTGCACCGACTCTCCAATAGTGCGTACGCACAATTTTTATCGCACTTCGGCGTGATTGTGGTGTTTAGCTATATGTGGAAGGTTAGTCAGTTCAAAGGGGCATCGACGGCGCTAGGCATCAGCATCTTTGCTTGGTTATGCAGCATGGGCTTGGGTCTTTTCTTATACGAAAAAGCTGAATTACCCATGCACCACTGGTTTACACATCAATTTAAAAAGCTGTCTTTACGGCTCAAGTGATGGGTGCGCCATGCACAAAAGCAGGCAATCAACGCCACAACAACGGACGATGCATAAATAGACGCTAGTCCAAAACTCTCACTCAGTAAACCTCCAAGAAGTGCACCCAGCACGCCGGGTATGCCATAGCCAATCGACGCATACAAAGCCTGGCCTCTGCCGCGCAAACGTCCTGGAAAGTGCTTGGTCAATATAGAAATGCACACCGTGTGGTGGGTAGCAAAGGTGACCGCATGCAACATCTGGGCGATCCATAAAGCCCACAACGCATCCGCCCACCAAGTAGTCAGACCCATGCGCAGCACCATCACACAGGCGCAAATAACCAACCACGCAGACAAACTAAACCGGGGAAGCCATCGGCTTTGCGTGAAGAACCAGACGATTTCTGTGGCCACCGACACGGCCCACAAAATACCAATCATGGTTTTGCTGTAGCCCAATGCGTCTAAGTACAAAGACAAAAATACGTAAATGCCAATATGCGCAAACACATGAAAAAACACCGTAGCAAAAAACCAGCGTACTTTGGCTTGTCTGAGCACACCCATAACTGGTGGTGAGACTTCATCATGGTGCGCCACTTCACGGTGCTTTGGCAACCACCAGACGCTGACGTTCAGCGCTATCAACGAGCCCACGGCCCAAGCGGGAAAGCTCTCCATACCTTGGTGATCAAACCAAGCACCAGCAACAAAAACAGTCACTAAAAATCCAATGGAACCCCACAGCCGAATGCGGCCATAGCGTTTGGTATTGAAGGTGCCCTCGCTACTCACCCATTGCGCCAGCGCTGCTTCGCTCATAGGCATCATGGCGCTGGTGTGGATAAACATGCAAAGCAACACTACTGCCAACCACACCAAGCCCACCTGAAAAAACAAACCCGTGGCGCATACCAATGCAGCCCCCGCGCAGTAACGCAATAAGTTGATACGGTCAGCGCTATGGTCACTCAACCATCCCCAACCATAGGGTGCCAAGATACGCGTCAGCGATTGCACTGCCGTGAGTAATCCAATCGTGGTGATAGACAGACCCAGCGACTTAAGCCACAAAGGTAAGTAAGGATTAAAGAAGCCAATGTGCGCAAAGTAGCTGGCAGACAACGCTGCAAACGGAAACAACGTATTGCGCCTAGAGGGCGCTGAAGCTTCCACAGTTGGCACTTTTAGGTGATGCGCCCCGCAATGGCGGGCATATCTACATGTACGTCACCGCACTGCGCGCGGTGGCGCAACGCGTGGTCCATAACCACCAGAGCCAAAAGCGCCTCGGCAATGGGCGTTGCGCGTATACCGACACAGGGGTCGTGTCGCCCTTTGGTCACCACCTCGACAGCTTGGCTGTTTTGGTCAATCGACTCACGCGGACTAACGATAGAACTGGTGGGCTTGATGGCAATGCTCACTTCAAGATCTTGCCCAGTGCTGATACCGCCCAACACACCACCGGCATGGTTGGTCGCAAAACCTTGCGGTGTGAGGGTATCGCCATGCATGGTGCCGCGGTGCGCGACGCTGGCAAAGCCAGAACCAATCTCAACACCTTTGACAGCATTCAAGCCCATCATTGCGTAAGCAATGTCTGCGTCTAATTTGTCATATAGCGGTTGGCCCAAACCTACAGGCATACCACTTGCCACAACACGAATACGTGCGCCGCAAGAGTCCCCTGCTTTGCGCAAGCTGTCCATGTAATCTTCAAATACTTGCACGTCTGCACAGGGTGCATAAAAAGGGTTGTGGCCCACATGGTCCCAGCTTTCGAACGTAATGGGTAAATCGCCTAGTTGAGACATGCAGCCTTTGAATTGGGTGCCATATTTTTCATGGAGCCATTTTTTGGCAACGGCACCAGCTGCAACCGTAGGCGCTGTCAAACGTGCAGATGAACGACCACCACCCCGTGGATCACGGATACCGAATTTTTGGAAATAGGTGTAGTCCGCGTGGCCTGGGCGGAAAGTCTGCAACAAGTTACCGTAGTCTTTGCTGCGTTGGTCGGTGTTTTGAATCAACAAGGCGATGGGGGTGCCAGTAGTTTTGCCTTCATAGACACCCGAGAGAATTTGTACTTGGTCGGGTTCGTTGCGTTGGGTGACGTGGCGGCTAGTACCAGGGCGCCGTCTGTCTAGGTCGTGCTGAATATCAGCTTCAGACAAAACCATACCCGGTGGACAGCCGTCAATCACACAACCAATCGCGGGGCCGTGGGATTCACCAAAGTTGGTGACGCAAAAAAGGGTTCCGAAGGTATTTCCACTCATAAGGCGCGATTATCCCATCCGCGCCTGAAAGAGCAATTAGCCTTTTGCCGACTGCGCTGCAGCCCCAGCATCTTCGCTAGGCCAGTCGCGGATATAGGCCTTGAGCATTTTGTTCTCGAAATTATGGCTATCGAGCACAGCTTTGGCTACGTCGTAAAAGCTGATCACGCCTTTAAGTTTGCCGTTTTCAACGATGGGGATATAGCGCGAGTGGCTCTCCACCATCATGTGGCGCACTTGGTCGATTTCGTGATCAGGCGTACAAGTTAATGGATGGTCATCCATCGCACTGCTGACCTTGGCGTCACCCAAAGCACCGCCATGGTGATGCAAAGCCAAGATCACTTCGCGAAAAGTCAACAGGCCCACGAGGTTGCCATGTTCCATGACTAACAAGGAGCCCATGTCTTTGGTTGCCATGGTGTTGACAGCATGAGACAGTGACTCAGATGGGTCGATAGTGAATAAAGGGCTATCGCCCTTGACGCGCAAAATATCGCTGACTTTCATGGTGAACCTCCTCGCATGGATGTACCAATATAGCCCACAATGCGCTTTAAAAACCACTTCTTACACCCGAGGAAACCATGCCTGGCTATAACGACCCAAGTTTTGACACCCTTGCACTGCATGCAGGAGCGAGCCCAGACCCAACAACTGGCGCGCGCGCCACACCGATTCACCTCACCACATCTTTTGTATTTGAATCCAGTGACCATGCCGCATCCCTATTCAATCTAGAGCGTGCAGGCCATGTCTACAGCCGCATCAGCAATCCCACCAATGCCGTGTTGGAACAACGCGTTGCAGCTTTGGAAGGTGGAATCGGTGCGATTACCACCGCAAGTGGACAAGCCGCCTTGCATTTGAGTGTGGCTACCTTGATGGGAGCAGGTTCACATATCGTCTCGAGCAGCGCTTTGTATGGTGGCTCGCACAATTTGTTGCACTACACCATGAGCCGTTTTGGGATTGAGACGACCTTTGTGCATCCACACGATATCGATGGTTGGAAAAAAGCGGTTCGGCCCAACACCAAATTGTTTTTTGGTGAGACGTTAGGTAACCCCGGTCTTGACGTGTTGGATATTCCAACCGTCTCCCAGATCGCGCATGAGGCGGGTGTGCCTTTGTTAGTCGATAGCACGTTGACATCGCCCTATTTGCTCAAACCTTTTGATCTAGGTGCAGATTTGCTTTACCACTCCGCTACTAAATTTTTGAGCGGCCATGGCACGGTCATTGGTGGCGTTGTGGTGGACGCCGGCAGCTTTGATTGGGAGCGCAGCGGCAAGTTTCCAGAGTTGTCGCAAAGTTACGAAGGCTTTCACAACATGGTGTTTACTGAAGAAAGCACCGTTGGCGCATTTCTATTGCGCGCGCGCCGTGAAGGCTTGCGTGACTTTGGTGCTTGCATGAGCCCGCACAGTGCTTGGTTGATTTTGCAGGGCATTGAAACTTTGCCCTTACGTATGGAACGCCATATGTCGAATACAGAAAAAGTCGTGGAGTTTTTAGCCAGCCACCCGTTGGTGGGCCGTGTGGGTCATCCCTTGATTGAAAGCCACTCTAGCCACGCCTTAGCGAAAAAACTATTGCGCTTTGGTCCGCGAGGAGCTGGCTCGGTATTCAGCTTTGATATCAAGGGCTCACGTGAACAAGGCCGTGCTTTCATTGAAGCATTAAAACTCTTTAGCCATTTAGCCAATGTCGGTGACTGTCGTAGTTTGGTGATACACCCTGCTAGTACTACGCACTTCAGGATGAGTGATGAAGCGTTGGTAAATGCGGGCATTGGCCCAGGCACCATTCGTTTGTCGATTGGTCTAGAAGACCCGGCAGATTTGATAGACGATTTAAAGCGTGCTTTAAAGGCTGCTGAAAAAACTGGTGGCTCACCAGTGAAACCGGCGGCTGCTTGAAAGGGATACGACTATGAAATTTTCTATCCCAACTGCAGACGGTCAATCTTATGAAGCCTATGCCTACACGGGGGGCAAGGCGTTTGATGCGAATAAACCCACCGTGGTGTTTATTCATGGCGTATTGCATGACCACAGTGTATGGATTTTGCAAACCCGCTATCTTGCGCACCATGGGTATAACGTATTAGCTGTTGACCTGCCAGGACACTGCCGAAGCGGCGGCGATGCGCCTGATAGCGTGGAGGCAGCGTCCGCTTTTATTGAACAGCTATTGGATGCAGCGGGTATTGAAAAAGCTGCAGTAGTTGGGCACAGCTGGGGATCCCTGATCGCGCTAGAGACGGCGGGACGTTTGGGTGATCGCATCACGCACTTGGGACTCGTGGGTGTTGCGTTTCCTATGCCCGTCTCATCTGTGCTGATGGAGGCATCGCTGAATGAACCCATGAAGGCCCTGCAAATGGTGAATGTGTTTTCACGTGCCACCTTAAATGCGCCTCCGTCTGTGTTGGGACCAGGCACTTGGGTCTACGGCACCTCCATGGCACTGGGTCGTCGCGTTTTGGCTAGCAACACAAAGGTCAATGTCTTTCACAGAGGTTTCAAAGCCTGTGATTCGTACACAAATGGCATAGAAGCTATGCAGGCTGCGACGTGCCCTATTCTCTTTTTGCTTGGTAAACAAGACCAAATGACGCATCCCAAAGGCGCCAAGGGCTTGATGGATACCGCGCGTACCCTAAATAAAAAGTATCAAGTGGTGGAGTTAGCCATGGGGCACCACCAAATGGGTGAAACACCTGAAGAAACATTACAAGCATTGAAAGAATTCTTGGCTATAAGCTAAATAACGTCTGCCAAACGTAATGTTTGCCATTGCGACCACAAGCGTTGGTTATGCGAACTCGGTTTCAAAAGTAAACGGGCCATCAAGGGCGCTAAATAGGCTTGCGATGTATCTACCAACAAGATGTAGCGCGACTCACTTACTGCAAGGTGTGCCGAATCTGCTGATTCACTCAAACGTCCAATCCAATCCATGTCGACCAAAGTTGCCAGCACCTCATCGACTTGCAGTGGGTCTAATCGCAAATCGCTACACAGCTGCAAAAGGCTCGCTCCGCGTGCTTCGCTGAGTCTGGCTTGTTTGAGATACTGCAAAACTTCCAAGGCTAATTCAAAACGCCAACCTGCAGTTCGTAAATCACGGGCTACGCCACTCAATAAGGTTGGTAAATTGGCAACGAACACCGCACCCATCAAAACGATGGTCCACGCTAAGTAAATCCACACAAACAAAATTGGTAGCGTTGCAAAAGCACCATAGACCATCGAATAGGTAGACATCTTTCCAAAGAAATAAGCCAACACATTGCGCGCAACGGTGATGGCCGCTACCACCCAAACGCCCCCCACTAAAGCGTGGCTCCAAGGTACTTGGGTGTAGGGAACGTAACGATAGAGCGCCGCAATACCCCAGACAAATAAACTATATTCCAAGGAGCTCAAAAGCCAACCTACGTTTCCAAAAGCGGCAGGTGAGAAATCTTGCGAGAAACTCACAAATTGTGTGGTCATCACAATACCAACGCCCATCAACAAAGGCCCCAAAGTTAGCGCCGTCCAATACAACAACAACCTTTGTGCAAATGGCCTTCTTTTCTTCACGCGCCAAATCGCGTTGAGCGTGCGGTCAATGGTGAATACCAATGCCAGCGCAGAGAGTATCAATGCCGTCACACCTGCTGCGCCTAAGCGACTCGCTTTATTGGCGAATAGAGTCAGATAACCAAGAACTTGGCGTGAAATATTGTCTGGCACCAAGCTCTCCACCAATCGCTTTTGCACCACGGCCTGAAAGTCGCTAAATATGGGAAAGACTGTGAAAACAGCCAATGCCAAAGTCACAAAGGGGACTAATGCGATCAAGGTGGTGAAGGTCAAACTACCAGCCGTTTGACCTAAACGGTCTTCACGAAAGCGCAACGCAACAACGCGCGCAGTATTGGCCCAAGGAAATTGCGCCAAATGCGCCATGAATTTTTGAAGATGCGAGACAATCATGGACTACATCATGCCAGTATCTATGACCACTCTTCCTAATCATGTATCGCGCACACGCTTGCTCGCAGTCCTCAGTTTGACGGGCTTGATCGTCCTAGGACTGGTTTGGGAACTCTGGCTGGCGCCTCTTCGCCCCGGTGGCACTTTGTTAGCTCTAAAGGTTGTGCCCCTTTGCATTCCACTAGCCGGGCTTCTTAAAAACCGTATGTACACCTACCGCTGGGTTAGTTTGTTCATATGGTTATATTTCACAGAGGGTGTGGTCCGCGCATGGGGAGACTCTGCACCCAGCTGCTACTTTGCTTTTGCAGAGGTGGTGCTTTGCGTAGTTTTATTCATCGCTTGCGCATTGCACGTTCGCTTGCGATTTCAATCTATAGAAAATGTCTGATCACAATTCTTCTGCATTACTAGATGCCTTACGACTAGCCATTGGCTCGGCCAATGTTCTGACAGACGGCGATTTGTCGAATTACGAACAAGACTGGCGCAAACGCTCACGCGGCAAAGCACTGGCTGTCGTGCGCCCTGCCAATACCGAAGAAGTCGTTGCTATTGTCCAAGCCTGTGCGCATGCCAAAGTGAGCATAGTGCCGCAGGGTGGAAATACTGGCTTGGTGGTGGGCTCCATACCCGACGAGACGGGGTCCCAAGTGGTTTTGAGTATGCAACGTTTGCAACGCTTACGGAATGTAGATGCAGACAACCTCACCATCACCGTCGAGGCTGGGTGCACCTTGCAAAGTGTGCAAGACGCCGCTGAAAAAGTAGGCTACTTGTTTCCATTGAGCTTAGGCTCAGAAGGTAGTTGCACCATAGGCGGCAACTTAGGGACCAACGCGGGTGGCACACAAGTTGTGCGCTATGGCAATGCGCGTGAATTATGTTTAGGCCTCGAAGTAGTCACCGCATCGGGTGAAGTGATGCACGGCTTGAGCGGCTTGCGCAAAGACAACACAGGCTACGACTTGCGTAATTTGATGATTGGCAGCGAAGGCACCCTAGGCATCATCACCGCCGCCACGATGAAGCTCTTCCCGCAACCTGCGGCCACACTCACTGCTTGGGCAGCAGTGCCTACGGTCACTGCTGCGGTGAAGTTACTTGGTCTTGCGCACCAACATTTAGGCGCAAGCCTGACAGGGTTCGAGATGATGAACCAGTATTCATTAGGCTTGGTGAACAAACACTTTGCGCAAATGCGTATTCCTTTGTGGAATGAAACACCCTACTGTGTTTTGTTAGAGAACTCGGATACCGAGTCACAAGAACATGCACGCGCGCGCTTTGAGCATTTACTAGAGGTCGCCATGGAAGAAGGTTGCGTCTCAGACGCAGTCGTAGCAGAAAACCTTTCGCAAGCGCGTAACTTTTGGCATATCCGCGAAAGTATCACCATGGCGCAAGCGCAAGAAGGCCTGAATATCAAACACGATATTTCTTTGTCGGTTTCTTCGATTGCTGCGTTTGTAGAAAAAACCGATGCCCAATTAGACCAAGAAATTCCCGGCGTGCGCTTGGTGAATTTCGGGCATTTAGGAGACGGGAATTTGCATTACAACGTCCAAGTTCCAGAGGGCAATGACAATGCGGCTTTTCTCAAAGACTACGAAGACCGCGTCAACCATTTGGTCTACGACGCAGTCAAAAATTTTGGTGGATCCATCTCTGCTGAGCACGGAATTGGTAGCTTGAAAGTAGATACCCTTCCCCATTACAAAGACCCTACCGCTCTAGCACTGATGCGGCAAGTTAAACAAGCACTCGACCCCTTAGGAATTTTGAATCCTGGACGTGTGGTGCGCTAGTTTGGCTTTTGCGGCGACAACCGCAGAAGTGTTTAAACTTCACCAATTATTGAAAAACTGAATTGTTATGCGCCCCATCAGAAGCCAATACGAAGATTTCATGCGCCATGTCTACACACACGGCGTTGCCAAAACCGACCGCACGGGCACTGGCACTAGAAGCGTGTTTGGACACCAAATGCGTTTTGATTTAAACGAAGGTTTTCCTTTAGTCACCACCAAAAAAGTACATTTGCGATCCATCATCCAAGAGTTGCTTTGGTTCTTAACGGGCTCTAGTAATAACAATTGGTTGAAAGAACGTGGCGTCAGCATTTGGGACGAATGGGCACGCGAAGATGGCGACCTAGGCCCTGTGTATGGCGTGCAATGGCGAAGTTGGCCTACACCTGATGGCAAACACATTGACCAAATATCAGAGTTAATCCAAACCCTCAAAACCAACCCAGACTCGCGACGCATGATCGTCAGCGCATGGAACGTCGCTGAACTCAGCAAAATGGCGCTCATGCCTTGCCATGCGTTTTTTCAGTTTTATGTGGCACCCGCGCAAAATGCAGGCGAAAAAGGCCGCTTGAGCTGCCAGCTATACCAACGTAGCGCCGATATTTTTCTAGGCGTACCTTTCAATATCGCCAGCTACGCCTTGCTCACACATATGCTGGCACAACAATGCGATTTAGCAGTGGGCGACTTCATTTGGACTGGTGGTGATTGCCATATCTATAGCAATCACCATGAGCAAGTGGAGTTACAACTCAGTCGCGCACCCTACGCCTACCCTACGCTGCACATAGCGCGTCAACCGGCTTCTATTTTTGAATACGAATTTGAGGACTTTGAAGTTCGCGACTACCAATGCCACGGTGCTATCAAAGCGCCTGTCGCGGTGTAATGCCGCTGCACATGATTTATGCGCGTGCGCGCAATGGTGTGATTGGCAAACAGGGGCAACTGCCTTGGCATTTGCCTGAAGACTTAGCGCACTTCAAACGCACCACGCTCGGACAACCTGTGTTGATGGGACGTGTGACTTGGGAATCTTTGCCTGAGAAATTTCGCCCACTTCCAGGTCGTAGCAACGTCGTCGTTTCAAGGCAAACCTCTTTCACTGCACCAGGTGCGCAGGTAACCTCCTCATTAGAAGCAGCCATGGCGCTGTTTCCACCCACCGAAGTCATTTGGTTGATCGGAGGTGCGCAACTCTACGCACAGGGCTTGTCCATAGCATCGCAAATTGTTGTGACAGAGATCGACGCTGACTATGAAGGCGATGCTTATGCACCCTTGCTTTCACCCAATGATTGGGCTGAAACGCACAGAACTTCGCATATCTCTGCACAAGGCCTTGCCTATCACTTGGTGACCTTACAAAAAAGAAATACACACTAAATATGAAACTTGCCACCTGGAATGTGAACTCGTTAACCGTACGTCTGCCGCAAGTACTCGATTGGTTAGAGTCGCAAAAATCAGAGGGTGGCATCGATGTGTTGGCCTTGCAAGAAACTAAAACCACTGACGATAAATTTCCACGCGAAGCCATTGAATCAGCCGGTTACCACGTCGCTTTTTTTGGGCAAAAAACTTATAACGGTGTGGCGTTGATTGCAACGCATCCTATCGAAGCGGTTGTTCACAACATACCGAATTTCGAAGACGAGATGGCGCGCGTGATTAGCGCCACTGTCAATGGTGTTCGCGTGGTTGGAGCTTATTTTCCCAATGGTCAAGCGCCTGATAGCGACAAGTTTGTTTACAAAATGAAGTGGCTCTCGGCTCTTAAAGAATGGCTGACATCTGAAATGCTGATACACCCAAAGTTAGTTTTGATGGGGGACTACAACATCACTTGGGACGATGCGGATGTGTGGGACCCGATAGCCTTAGCCGACACCATCCATTGCACCAAGGAAGAACGTGCCCATTTCAAAGCATTGCTAGATTTAGGCATGGTCGACGCATTCAGGTTATTTGACCAAGCCGAGAAAAGCTACTCTTGGTGGGACTACCGCGAATTTGCGTTTAGACGCAACCGAGGTTTGCGCATCGACCACATCTTGGTCTCCCGCGCATTGAAGGACCAAGTCACTTCCTGCGTGATCGATAAATTACCGAGAAAAAACGAGCGGCCTAGTGATCACACGCCAGTAGTGGTGACGCTCAATTAAGAGCTTACTCTTCAATTCCTAGTTCTTGAATTTTGCGGGTGATGGTGTTGCGACCAATGCCGAGTTTTTGCGCTGCTTCGATGCGCCGTCCACGGGTATTGGCTAGCGCAGTTTGAATCAACCGTGCTTCGACGCGATTGACCATAGCGTCCCACACATCCGTACGTCCTGCCACCAATAAGCTCATAGCCTCAGCTTCGAAGCCTTGCTCCCAATCCGCGCCCGGTAAATTGAGCACTACAGGAGACGTTGTGGATTTAGCGTTCGCTAATTGCAAGCCATCGTCGTGAATATGCGCGTAAGTTGCGTCGTCATCCAAGACATGTTGGGCCAAAGGCCCTGATTCATTGGCAAGGTCCAAAACTTCTGGCGGCAAATCTTTGGGCTCAATCACTTGGGCCGGCGCCATCACCGTGAGCCAATGGCAAATATTTTCTAACTGGCGCACATTGCCAGGGAAATTGAATTGATTCATGCGCGATTGCGCTGCATCGGAAATGCGTTTTGGCTCCACACCTAATTGCTGTGCACTTTGCTGCAAGAAATGGCGCGTCAATGTAGGAATGTCTTCTCGGCGCTCGCGCAATGCAGGCAAACGCAAACGAATCACGTTTAAGCGGTGGAACAAGTCTTCGCGAAACGCGCCTTCTTTGACACGTTTCTCAAGGTCTTGGTGTGTGGCAGCGATGACTCGCACATTGGCTTTGATCGCACTATGGCCGCCCACACGGTAGAAATTGCCGTCACTTAGCACACGCAATAAACGGGTTTGCAAATCGAAGGGCATATCACCAATTTCGTCCAAGAAAAGCGTGCCGCCCTCGGCTTGTTCAAAACGCCCTCTTCTGGTGGCTTGCGCGCCCGTGAATGCACCGCGTTCGTGCCCAAAGAGTTCACTTTCAAGCAAATCTTTAGGGATCGCTGCTGTGTTGATGGCGACAAAGGGCCCTTTGGTTCCGGTGTCCCCGCGTGGCGAATGTTTGTGCAAAGCACGCGCGACGAGTTCTTTGCCGGAGCCGCTTTCGCCAGTGATCATCACCGTGACATGGCTTTGGCTCAAACGTCCAATCGCGCGAAACACATCTTGCATGGCAGGCGCTTGGCCCAGCATTTCTGGTGTTTCATCTTGTAAATCGCTTTGGGCTTGTTCGCGCTGGCTCTCGTCTACTGCACGGCGAATCAACTCCACAGCTTTAGGTAAATCAAAAGGCTTGGGTAGGTATTCAAATGCACCGCCTTGAAAAGCCGATACCGCGCTGTCTAAATCAGAGAACGCCGTCATGATGATGACGGGCAACATCGGCATGCGCTCTTTGACTTTGGTCAACAACTCCAAGCCAGAACCGCCTGGCATACGGATATCGCTGACCAAAATTTGTGGTTGCTCGTCTTCGCTCGCGCTGTCTAAAGCTTGCAGCACTTCGCGCGGTGAGGTGAAACTCCGCGTTGGCAAGTTTTCACGCAACAAGGCCTTCTCCAGCACAAAGCGGATTGACTGGTCGTCATCAACTATCCAAATCGGTTTCATCTCAACGCTACTTTCTCTTTTATCAAGCCAAGGGGATCACGATTCTGAAATCTGTACGCCCTGGCTCGCTGTCACACTCAATCAGCCCATGGTGTTGCTGGACAAAGGTTTGGGCTAAATTGAGCCCCAACCCCGATCCACCATCTCGGCCTGATACCAGAGGGAAAAACAAGCGATCCTTGATTTCTTCTGGGACACCTGGCCCGTTGTCTATGACATGCAATTCCAGTGCCAACCTATAGCGATTTTTGCCAAAAGTGACTTGTCGGTTGATACGGCTTTTAAGGACAATTTGCGCATCTCCATCCACGATTCGCTCAGACAAGGCGTGGGCTGCGTTGTGCACGATATTAAGCACCGCTTGGATCAACTGCTCACGATCGCCCCGAATGTCTGGGATAGAGATGTCGTAATCGCGCACCACTTTCAGGCCGCGCGGAAACTCAGCCAGTACCAAAGAGCGCACACGCTCGCACACCTCGTGGATGTTCACATCCCCCACGACATGCGGGCGACGGTGCGGCGCCAAAAGTCTATCCACCAAAAGTTGCAGCCGATCCGCCTCATGCACGATGACTTGGGTGTATTCCACCAAGTCGCGTCCTGCCACTTCCATCTGAAGCAACTGGGCGGCTCCACGAATACCACCGAGCGGGTTTTTAATTTCGTGGGCTAAATTACGGATGAGTTCTTTATTGGCCTGCGCTTGGTCAATTAAGCGGTCTTCACGCTCGATACGCGCTTGTTGCTCAAGGGGCAGCAACTCGACCAGTACTTCGTTGTCGTTATCCGTGGGGGCAACGATCACATGCACTGGCAATGGCTCCGTCAAGGGTCTGTGCAAATAGGCGTCGTAACGCATCACAGCAAAGGCGTTTCTTTGGGCACCTTTTAAAACGCTCTCAAAACCAGCGGGCTTGACGAAGTGCTGCGACAGCGAATTGCCCACGATGTGGCGTTTAGAAACTCCTAGGACATCCTCAAGCGCAGAGTTTGCAAAAACTACCTTGCCATCAATACGGACCACCGCGACCAAGGTAGCCAACAAGTCAAAGGCATGGGTGTAGGGATGCGAAGTCATGGTTTAGATGAAGAGGTAAAAAAAAGGACGGCTTGCGCCGTCCTTTCTCTGCAACAGCGTTGCGAACGATTACAGAGAGTAATACATGTCGTATTCAACGGGGTGCACGGCTTGACGGAAACGTGTGACTTCTTGCATTTTGAGTTCGATGTACGCATCGATCATGCTGTCGGTGAACACGCCGCCTTTGGTCAAGAACGCGCGGTCTTTGTCCAAATACTCCAAGGCTTGGTCCAAGCTGTGGCACACGGTTGGTACCAATGCGTCTTCCTCGGGTGGCAAGTGGTAGAGGTCTTTGGTAGCGGCTTCACCGGGGTGAATTTTGTTTTCGATACCGTCCAAACCAGCCATCAACAAAGCTGAAAAGCAGAGATAAGGATTGGCCATTGGATCTGGGAAACGTGCCTCGATGCGACGGCCTTTATCAGACGCCACGTGAGGAATACGGATGGACGCAGAGCGGTTACGGCTTGAATATGCCAACTTCACTGGCGCTTCAAAACCAGGGACCAAACGCTTGTAGCTGTTGGTCGTTGGGTTGGTGATCGCATTCAAAGCACGTGCGTGCTTGATGATGCCGCCGATGTAGAACAAAGCGGTATCGCTCAAACCAGCATAGCCTTTGCCTGCAAACAGGTTTTTGCCGTCTTTCCAAATGGACTGGTGCACGTGCATGCCAGAACCGTTGTCGCCGACCAATGGCTTAGGCATGAAGGTGGCTGTTTTGCCGAAAGAGTGGGCCACGTTCCAGACCACATACTTCAGTTTTTGGGTCCAGTCAGCGCGCTCAACCAAAGTAGAGAACTTGGTACCGATTTCGTTTTGACCAGCGCCAGCGACTTCGTGGTGGAACACTTCAACAGGGATGCCCATTTCTTCCAAGATCAAAGACATCTCGGCGCGCATATCTTGCATGCTGTCGACGGGAGGTACTGGGAAGTAGCCGCCTTTGACGGTGGGACGGTGGCCTTTGTTGCCGCCTTCCATCACTTTGTCGGAGTTCCAAGGCGCTTCGTATTCATCGATCTTGAAGAAAGCACCGGACATGTCGTTGGCCCAACGCACGTCATCAAAGATGAAGAATTCTGGCTCGGGTCCAAAGTAAGCGGTATCGCCTAAACCGGAGGCCTTCAAATAAGCTTCAGCGCGCTTGGCGATAGAACGTGGGTCGCGGTCATAAGACTTGCCGTCGCCTGGCTCGAGCACGTCGCAGCTCAACACCAACGTAGATTCTTGAAAGAATGGGTCGATAAAGGCTGACATCGCATCAGGCATTAACAACATATCAGAGGCTTCAATGCCTTTCCAACCAGCGATAGAAGAACCGTCGAATGCGTGGCCTTCTGTGAATTTTTCTTCGTTGAACGCAGACACTGGCACGCTCACGTGCTGCTCTTTGCCTCGGGTATCGGTGAAACGGAAATCAACAAACTTGACTTCGTTGTCTTTCACCATCTTCATCACGTCTGCGACGGTCTTGGCCATTAGGCTCTCCTTCAGGGGTGGGTGGGTTATCTAAAAGTACGTTGTTACTCGAAGCATTATTTGTGCCAGTGGACGCTAAAAAAACGACCCGCCAGCGATGACTTCTTGGGGCTTATTTTGCCCTGACTTTGACCACGTTTCGCGCACCGGAATCAACTTCTCACCAAAACAGCGGATACATTCAAATGCATTATTATGGTGCATTCACCACATAAACGCACTAAATTGGTGATTATTTAAGATCGCACCAATTCGGGGCCAAATTTGAGGTCGAAGGCATTCAAACCTTTTAAAAGTTCTGGATAAGCCCGATCCACCAAAGAAGGCTCACCTTTGACGCCAAGTTCAATGTGGCGTCCGTATTCAGGATGGTCCACGCTTGGCAAACTAAATACCTTGATACCTTCAAACTCTTTTTCCATCTGCTCCATCAAGGGTGTCAGCATGGCTTCCATCGAACCCAAAACAATGATCGACTTTTCTACCCAAGCCGACTCAAGAAACAAGTCTTGGTAGTGGGTGTCTAGCACCCACTCGATCATGGGCCAAGCCATCACCGGAAAGCCTGGAACGAAATGCACCGCGCCACCGCCTGGTCCGCGGCAGGTGAATCCAGGAATCTTGTTGTAAGGGTTGGGAATGATCTCGGCCCCATTTGGAAACATGCCCATATTCAAACGGTGCACGTTATTTGGGTGCTCAGGTTCATAGGGCACGCCTTGCTCCTTGGCAATGTCTTTCATGCGCTCGCGGATAAATACTTCTGCTTCAGCATGCAGACTCAATTCCAGACCCAAAGCACGGCCTGCGCATTGGCGGGTGTGGTCGTCTGGCGTAGCGCCTATGCCACCGCAAGAAAACACAATGCTGTTGCTAGTGAAGGCACGCTTTAAGGTGCGGGTGATGCGTTCAGGCGAATCGCCCACGTAGTCGGCCCAATCGAGGCTCAAGCCTCGGGCGGCAAGTAATTCGATGGCTTTAGGAAGGTGCTTATCAGCGCGTTTACCGGAAAGGATTTCATCGCCAACGATAATCAGGCCAATTTCAGGGCGTGGGGGGTGAGTTGCTTGGTTCATCTGCCAATGCTAGCGCAGGTAAGGGCACAGAAGCGCCGACCACGACCGGGTTCGCCTCTTCACGCATGATCTCTAAAGCACCCAAGCTGTAATGGGTGAACCACAGGGCTGTGAAAGCAAATACCAAGGAATAAATCCAGATGGCCACAGGCACCAAGACCACAAAAGCGGCTGCAAATAGAGCGCCTGAGGCCCAGACCATGCTGGGTAAAGCACCTAAAAAGCCTGTGAGGACCCCAATTAAAAGCAGCGGCAAGCGGTGTTTGTGCCCGATCTCAATGCGTTCGTCACGGCTCGCGTGAGAGACCAAAGCATCGAACACCATCACGCGGTAGCTGAGCCATCCCCAAATAATGGGAGGCACGATGAACATCAAGGGTGGTACGACCCACAGTGGCAAGGAAATAACCATGGCCAGCATGGCTGAGAAAGTTGAAACGAGCGTCCAGACGATGCTGTTGACCACAGAGCCCCCATGCCGCATTGCCAAATGGGCAAAACGGCGCTGCACCACCAGGCTCACCAAAGCGGGGCCCATCATCAAAGAAACCGCCAACAGAGAGAGCACTACCAAAATGGGCGTGATAGAAAAAATTACCACCAAAGGCACGAGAACACCTTGTAAATTAACGGCACCATGGGACTGCATCCAGTCCATCATGCTTTGCATGACTTGCCAAGAAGCTAGGAATTCACTGACCCAGTCTTGGGTTGGCTGCCAATAAAAATACCCCCAACTCAGGGTCAGCACGAGCAACATGACCTGCGGCAACAAGGCCAAGGCCATGATGCGTGGCATGAAGCAATATGCCAGTGCGCGCCAAAGGGAATCGAAAAACAATCGCATGTAGAAAAGCATAACCCACCCAGTCAGGTGTGGCTAGACAATCCCAATGCAGATAAGAGTCTTTTGGTACCTAATATTTGTTGACTTATAAAACCTTTGCCGTAATCACGGCCTTCCGTCACTTGGTCACGTATCCCCGTGGCCTCAAATGTCGAGTCGAAATTGGCGGTTCTGAAAAGCACATCCCAACAAGGTAAAAGAACGCCAAAGTTATGCCCGCCCAACACCGTTTGGCCTTTTGCGTTGTGACTTTCATGCCCCAAGCCAATCGCATGGTGCAGACGATGAAAACGTGGACTGACCCAGAAGCGCTCTCCGATAAGCCCAAAACTCAAACGTAAGTTGGCGTGCTGAAAGTTCTCGCTCAACTGCGTGAGAGCCACTACAGCAACAAACTGGCTTGGCGCAATGCCCACCAATTGCGCCACCACCACCCAAATCACGGCGCGAAGTAAGTCGTCAATCAAATGGTTGCGGTTGTCACTCCACTGCGTCATCTGGCGTTGTGAATGGTGGACAGCGTGCAAAGCCCACCACCAATTCCATTCGTGCTGGGCGCGGTGCATCCAGTAATTGACGAAATCAAACAGCACCAAATACAACACAAAACTCACGATGGGGCCATCGGTCACGCCAGGCCATAAGTCATCCAGATGAAAGGACCCAACGCCCGCAGTTCGCAAATGGCCCATGAGTTCGTCCATCAACGGATCGATACTAAAAAACAAAACCAATTGAAAAATTCCTAGGCGATGTATCAGTGTGTAGAGCACATCGGTTCGGACAGCCGATGTATCGGTGATAACTTCAGCGGGATGCCATCGCTGCAAGGGGCCAATCACCGTCAACATAACAGCAATTTGCAACAACCCGATCAACAACCACCCAGTGGCGTCATACACATTTTCTAGACGACTGGCCAAGCCCCAAGCAAAAGCCAAGGGTTGAAATACGGTTTCAAACAAACCCTCTTGGGCGGTGGCAAAAAGATCGATCAGTGCGTCCATGCAGCGAATTGTGGATGTTCTTGCAAAGTAGCGAAGCAAAGACCCTTGGATTTCAGGCCTTCAATTAAGGGCTCTAGCACCGCAGGCGCCCAAGGATCTTTGCGTGACCAAATACCAAGATGCGCCATCAAAATGTCGCCCGCTTGAATTTTGCGAAGTGCGTTTTGTAACAACTGCGC
>Ga0209188_1000781_pt1 | contig 28867 bp, 33 predicted proteins | sample C_130625_EF_Meta_FD_187307 | JGI IMG/M metagenome (GOLD analysis project Ga0209188, IMG submission 187307) | Freshwater microbial communities from Lake Croche, Canada to study carbon cycling - C_130625_EF_MetaG (SPAdes) (version 2) | ecosystem: Environmental > Aquatic > Freshwater > Lake... | reverse complement strand
AATTCACTTCTTTGCATGAAGAAGCTAGCCTAGTTTCTAGTTCTTTTAGTAGAATATCTTTAGAAAAACTATTGTTAGCACTAACTTTACAGCTTAATAATTCATTTATTAACCCATATTCAATTCCCGCATGATATCCAGCAAGAAAGAAGCTGCCTATTGAAGTTAAAATAATTAAAATAATTAATTGATTTTTCCAATTATTATTTAAAAAAAATAAAGAGCAAAATAATAATATTAAGTAATAGGGATAACGCTCGTAAAGACATAAAATACAAGGTTTAATTTTTAAAGAATATTCAATGAATAGTGTAACGGAAATAATAAAAATATTTATTAAGATAATGAATAAAAAATATTTATTAGTCTTATTGTTCAAGCAGCGAAGTAATGTGGGAATTTAACATAAAATAAATACATTCCTCCGATAACGATAATGAAACTGACAATTATCCAGATTAAGAATGTTGTGAACTTTTTTTCGATATGTTCTTGAATTTTTGGTCCATATTTTGAAAAAAAATAAGCCAATAAAAAATATCTTGAGCCTCTAGTAAAAAGAGCAGTAGCAGCAAATAATGGAAAACTAAAAGATACAAATCCACTTGCTATAGCTAATAAGTTAAATGGAAGTGGAGTAAAACCAGAAATAAATAAAATAAAAGCAAATGCTATCATTGTGCTTTTTTTATAAAAGATTGCTAAAAATTTCTGCGGATCAGATACTCCTGACCAATCAAAAATATAAACTCCAATTTTATGAAACATGTAATGTCCGATCGCGTAAGCAGCAAGAGCTCCTAAAAAAGCTGCTGCTGTTGCAATTGCAAAAGTTTCAAACCATTTTTTGGGCCTTGAAATTGACATTGGAATTACAATTGAATCTGAGGGCACCGGAAAGAATATATTTTCCATAAAACACCAGCCAGCTAAAAAATATTTAGCTTTTTTATGGCCTGCTAATTTAATTAAATCGTTTAAGAGTTTTTTTAACATTTAAGTTGTTAAGTATATTTGAATTTATATAATTAAAGAATGAAATTAAAATTTGATATTAAGCAATTTCTCATATCATTAGTAGTATCGCCAGTGGTTTTCTATATGGTCGTTGGTATTGCTAAGATTTTTGGAGCATCTTATCGCATGAGTCACGGGGAAGCCTTCATTATTTGGCTGCTACTTGCAATTTTAATAAAGATTAGTTTTATTAATAAAAAATAAAAAAAGACTTGCGGAAGTGATGGAACGGTAGACATGATAGACTCAAAATCTATTGCTTGCAAGAGTGTGAGGGTTCAAATCCCTCCTTCCGCACCAATTAAAATAAATATTTTATAATAAGAAAAATAATCAATAATAAAATTACACTTACGATTGATAAAATATTTAGATATTTTTCAATAAAAAATTTAATTTTTTCACCAAATTTTAATATTAAAAAACTAATTGTAAGAAAACGAATTCCTCTAGAAACAAAACTTCCAACAATAAATATCCAAAAGTTAAATTGTACAAAACCACTTCCTATAGTTAGTAATTTATAAGGAAGAGGGGTAAATGCATAAAAGAACACAATCCAAAATTCCATTTCTTTTGTGATTGAGTTGGTAAATTTAATAAAGGATTCTTGATAACCGTAGAAACTGATAACAGATGCTCCGATAGTGTCATAAAAAAAATAACCCAAATAATAACCGAGAGCACCCCCTAATACTGAAAATAGGGTTACAAAAAATCCAATAGATATTGCTTTGTGCCTTTTTACTAATTGAACAGGTATCATGAGAAGAACAATTGGTATTGGAAAAACACTGCTTTCAATAAAACTTATAAAATATAGAAATTTTTCAGACTGTTTTTTGCCCGAGATAAATAAAATTTTATTATATAAAGATCTCATTTTAAATTAGCTTATATATTTAATTTTATTATTAGCATCTAAAATAACTAGGATGGGATAAATAATATAAAAAAGTATAGAATATTGATTATGCAGATTTCATCTTTTAAAAATTTAAATGAAATTTTCTTTTTGCAATATGAAGATCATAAAAAAGAGGATCATTTATTATTTAACAATTTAAACTTAAAAAAATTTCAGACTTATACTTGGCAAGACACTAGGAGTAATGTTTTAAAACTCGCTAATTTTTTAAATAGTAAAAATATTAAAAAAGCAGATAGGGTATTGTTAGTTTCGGAAAATAGACCCGAGTGGTTAATTGCTGATCTTGCCATATTATTAAATGCAGCAATAACAGTACCTAATTATACAACTTATACAGTAAATGATTTTGCCTTTACTATTAATGATAGTAAACCCGCTGGATTAATTGTTTCTAGTTCTAATTTATTAAAAAATATTTTATTAGCAGCAAAAAAAATAAATTATAATTTTAATTTTATAATTCTTTTAAATGAATGCGCAGAGAATATTGGATCTAATATTAATAATTTTTCGGAGATAGTGAATAAAGAAATAGATCTTGATAAAGAACAAAATTTTTTTTTCGAAAATAATAAAAATTTAAATAGACAAGATCCCGCTTGCATTATTTATACTTCTGGAACACAAGGAACACCAAAAGGCGTTGTGTTATCTCATGGTGGAATTTTAAAAAATTGTGAAGGTGCTTTAAAATTTTTAGATTTTGTTAAAGGAAAAAAGAATACCTTTCTGACTTGGTTGCCATTATCACATTCCTACGAACATACCGTGCAATTTGCTCAATTAAGTTTGGGTGCAAAAATATTTTATTCTGAAAGTTTGGATAAACTCTTATCCAATTTAAAAATTGCAAAGCCCACAATTATGACTGCTGTGCCAAGATTTTATACAAATCTTATGCACAAGATTAAAATTAATTTACAAACACAAAGTAATTTTAAAAAAATTATTTTTCAAAAAACGTTAGATTTAGGAGAGAAAAAATTTTTAAATAAAAATATGAGTTTTTTTGAAAAATGTATTAACTTTATCTTGGACTTCATAGTTAGAAAAAAAATAAAAAATCAATTTGGTGGAAAAATAAGAGCTTTTATATCTGGGGGTGGACCTTTAGATTATAATGTAGGAGTTTTTTTAAATTCCTTGGGATTGCCGACATTGCAAGGATATGGTCTTACAGAAGCCTCACCGATTGTTAGCTGTAATCCAATAAGTAAAATAAAGATAGATACAGTTGGAAAAATTTTTAAAGATGTAGAGGTTAAGATTGCTCGAGATGGAGAAATATTAGTCAAAGGCGAAAACGTCATGATTGGATATTGGAATAATAAAGAAGAGACTAATAGAATTTTAAAAGATAGCTGGTTATATACAGGCGATATTGGTGAGATTGATAGCGAGGGCTATTTAAAAATCACCGATAGGAAAAAAGATATTATAGTTAATGCTGGAGGAGATAATATTGCTCCAAGTAAAATAGAAAATCTATTATCAAATTATCCAGATATTATTCAAAGTTATGTTTATGGTGATAAAAAAAATTATTTAGTTGCATTAATTGTTGTTGCAAAAGAATTAGAAAATAAAAAAGATAAAGTTCAATTTTTTGTTGATAAAGTAAATTCTGAATTAAGTATTATTGAGAAAATCAAGAAATTTATAATTATTGACACTCCATTCACTGTTGAAAATGAAATGTTAACTCCAACAATGAAGATAAGAAGACATCAGGTTAAAAAAATTTTTGGGAATCAATTAGAAAAATTATATTTTTAATTTGGTGCACTCGAGAAGATTCGAACTTCTGACACCAAGTTTAGGAAACTTGTACTCTATCCAACTGAGCTACGAGTGCATTTCAATTCAATATAAATAATACTTTGTGTAAAAAAAATATTAAAAAAGTATTGTAAACCAATAAAAAATGAATCAAAAAATTTTTGAATCATTTTTTGAAATTTATGTGAATAAATAACAATTTGACTTAGTAACCGATATGTTTTTAAGTATTTATAAATACGAATCACTTAAATTATTTAAGTGAAAATTAACGTAACGGGAGAAAAAAATGGCTAAAAAAAGAAAAGCAGCTAAAAAAACTTCTAAGAAGAGAAAATCTTCTAAAAGAAGAAAGCCAGCTAAGAAAGCAAAAAAGAGAAGAAGATAGTTCTTTAAGTTTTCAAGAAAAACGCTCTTCAAATTTTATTGAAGGGCGTTTTTTTTATATGGGCTCCGCAGTTACAGCCTCTTTTTTGCCAAGCGCCTTATCTAATTTTTTTTTAGCATCTTCGTCACTAATAGCTAATCCGATTGCAACTTCGCCCAATAAACGATCGTAAGCTTTTTCAAATAACTGTCTCTCACTGTAAGATTGATCTACTGGGATTTCTGTATTTTTATTTAAATCTCTAACTACTTCTGCGATTTGATAGATCTCACCAGAGTTAATTTTTTGATCATACTCTTGAGCTCTTCTGCTCCACATAGTTCTTCTGATTTTTGGTTTTCCTTTTAATATAGATATAGCTTTATTAATTTGATTTACGCTTGATATTGGTCTCAAGTTTCCTTGTTGATTAACTGGTATAGTTAAAACTAATTTATCTTTAGTAACTTGAATTTTATAGTAAGTCATTTCAATTTCGGCAATAACACTAGTTTCAACAGCAACGATTTGTCCAACACCATGTTTTGGATAAATAACGTGATCTTTTATTTTATAGATTTTTTTATCAGATTCTTGTTTTGCAACTTTTTTAATTTCTATAATTTCGTTAACAGGCGCCTGGTTAGATGAAGTAGTTTTTGCATTGCCCCCTGAAGTAACAGCCTTTACTGTTTCTGGATTCTTAGGTCTACCACGTTTGCCTTTTGGCTTAATTTCTATTGGAGCTTTTTGTTTTTTGGGAATTTCTTTTTTAATAATTTTTGTAGGTTGTTTTTCTAATTTAATTTTTTTATTTTTTTTAACTGGTAAATCTTTTTTTTTATCTTTTGCTTTTTTTTTCATGATTTTTTTGAGAAATTCCATGTGGCGCTTAATATAGTATCCGATTGCTTAATACAAGCTTACAAGATTATTTATTACCAGGACCTGGCTTATCACTAAAGTATTTTTCAAGTTTGTTCGGTGTATTTTTATATTTATCCGCATCAGGCAAAGGGTCTTTTTTTTTATTAATATTAGGCCATTTTGCAGACATATCTTTATTTAATAATACTAATTTTTCGGTATTTTTATTTGTGTCTGGTTCGATGGCATTAATTGGACATTCTGGTTCGCAAACACCGCAGTCGATGCATTCATCAGGATTAATAACCAGCATGTTTTCGCCTTCATAAAAACAATCAACAGGACAAACTTCTACACAATCAGTCAGTTTGCACTTGATACAGTTTTCATTAACTACGTAAGTCATAATTATTTCTTACACAATATAAGTTATTGTTTAGTTATTTAAAGATAAATTCTTTAGAGAAGCAAATGGGTTGTCATAATTTTTTTTAATATGATCTTTGTTTTTCTTCTTATCTTTGTGTTTAAAATTATAACTATATAAATCTTTTTCCATTCTTCTATAATTCATTAATTGTAACAATTTCTCAAAATCTTCTTTACTACATCCAAGAAGATTGAGCATTTCAGGAGATATAGAAAACTTATTATTATTTGCAGAACCTAAAATTTTAATAAAAAGTTTCTCTAGTATATCAACTCTAATAATATAATTTTCAAAAGTTTCAAACCCACAAATTAATAAAAATTCTTTATCTTTTGTTTCAAAATTTTTAAGAAAATTTAATCCAAATGAGGGACATTTTTCTTGTTTAGTTTTATTATTAAAGCAATTCCAAAAAATTATTTTTAAATTTACTGCTTTTGGCTTAATCATTAGTGGCTGGAATATATGATATCTCCCTATTTTAATTCCAGTTTTTTTAATTATAGCTCTTTGTTCTTTATCTAGATTTTTTAATAAATCTTCGTTCTGAAGTCTTTTTAAGACCCCATGATTTTCAAATAATCTAAAACATAAAGCTCGGGCATAACTATTTTCTAAATTGATTTTTGAAATTTTTATTAGGTCTCTCAAATAAATATTTTTTTCTTTATCAATCCATTTTTCTAAATAATTTTTTAATTCATTTTGCTTTTCTATATCTAAAGAATCGTCGATTAATAATTTTATTTTTGGATTTAAATAGTCTATCCCAGGCATAATCATTGCGATTGGATTTCCTTTCCAAAAAATTTTAAAATCTTTTTTTAATTCAAAAACATCAGAATTTAGATCTGATTTTATAATTTCCTCAATTCTTTTTTTTAATTCTTCAATCACCCCTTGACGTGCAGCTTTTTTTATAGATTTAATATCAGTTTGAAGTGCAGTGCTTGAAAAGTCCAAATTAAGTTTTAATCCCTTAATTGTACCAATAAATTGTTTATCAATAATTACTTCGTCTTTTTCTGAAATTTTTGTTTCTAATTTTGCATCTTGTTTTAAATGTTTTGAAAGAATGCTTATTCTTCTATCAACAAAGCTTTTTGACAACTCTTCATGTAGTTTAACAGAAAGCTTGTCTTCAATATTTTTTGTTTTAGCGATCCAATAATCACCATTTTCTACCCAATTTTTTTTATATGAAACGTAAGCCCATGTTCTTACGTGTGAGATTCTGTTGGCAAGAGTGTCAATATTTCCAGAGTCATTATCTAGACCAGCTAATTGCATTCGCATCCATTCATTTGGAACTTTTCTTCGATCTGACACCAAGAATTCATAAACTTTCTTAACAATATCAATATGTCGATTGTGAGAACTTTTTGTAAAATCTGGGATCTGGCAACACTCCCATAAAATAGAAAGGTCATTTTCTTTATAATTAATTTTAATTTGATTATTTTTTACAACGAGAGTTTTTAAAACATTCTCGTCTAGTAAGTCTTTATTTCTTAAAAGACTTGGATCATTCGGTTTTTTATCGAGACTATTTAATAAATTTTCTATGCTAGAAAAGTCTAAATTAGAATTTCTCCAATAAACATTTATAACACTATCAAATTGATGATTTTCTAGTTTTTCAATTTGTTCAGGATTTAATTCGTCACACCTACCTGTTATTCCAAAAGTCCCGTCATTAATATATCTACCTGCCCGACCAGCAATCTGACCAATTTCAGTTAATCTAAGATGTCTATTTCTTCGTCCATCGAATTTATTTAAGTTATTAAAGCTAACATGATCAATATCCATATTAATGCCCATACCTATAGCATCAGTTGCTACTAGAAAATCAACGTCACCAGATTGATATAATTCAACTTGAGCGTTTCTGGTTTTTGGACTTAAAGAACCCATAACGATTGCAGCGCCACCTCTTTGACGTCTTACAAATTCTGCAAGCGCATAAACTTCATCCACAGAAAATGCTATGATTGCTGTTCTTCCAGGTAATCTAGAAATTTTTTTATGTCCAGAATATGAAAGTTTAGAAAATCTATTTTTAAAAATAAATTCAGCTTCAGGAATAAATTTTTCTATTATGTTTTTCATAATATTAGATCCAAGAAACATTGTAAGTTTATCTCCTCGAATATTTAGTAATCTGTCAGTAAAAATATGACCCCTTTCCGGATCTGCGCACATTTGAATTTCATCAACCGCAACAAATTCGGCATTAATATCTAAAGGCATAGATTCTACCGTGCATAAAAAATAATCAGCATAAGGAGGAATAATCTTTTCTTCACCTGTAATTAGCGCAACTTTTTCAGGTCCAATAATTTTTATACATTTCTCATAAACTTCTCTTGCAAGTAAACGAAGAGGAAATCCAATTATACCAGAGCTGAACTGAAGCATTCTTTCGATAGCAAAATGGGTTTTGCCGGTATTTGTGGGACCTAAAACGGCTATAATTTTTTTTTCTGATAAAGACATTTCTTTAGTGTAAGTTTTTTTTTGGATACTACCTATTGTTATTGGCCAAGAACAAAGCGTGCATAAAATATGACCGAATCAGTTTTAAAAATGTTCTTATTTTGCTCATAAATGCTTCTTAATTTTTTTTAATACGTTTAATACACAGAAGTGGCAATTTAGATTTTAAGTATATCTTTTTAATAGTTTCTTTTATTCCCATTACAACTACTTTTTTTCTGGGACCGAACGCATGTACTAATTTTTTATTATTTAAGGCGATTGCAACATGACCTTTCCAGAATAATAAATCTCCCTTCATTATTTTATTAATAGTAATTTTTTTTTTAAAAAATACTTTCTGGTCTTTAGAGTCACGTGGAGAATATATATTATTAAATTTTAATAACTCCTGTACAAGAGCTGAACAATCTAAACCTTCGGGACTATTACCACCCCATAAATACTTGCTATTTAGGTATACTCTAAAATTGTCGCAAAAGTGTTTTTTTTTAAAATTTATAGGTTTAATATTCTTTTTTAAAATCCAACCCAGAGTTATTTGAACAAAATTATTTTTTTGATTTAATATAGATATTTTAGAGTTAAAAAATATTTTTTTATTTAATTTGGTTCTAAGATTTGGTTTTTTATATAAAAAACATTCACTAGAAATAATTTTGTGCGTTTTTTTTGTTTTATCTAAATCTAAATCCTTTATTCCAATGAAGCCTTTATATTTATCATAACTTCTGTAGCCTTTATAAAACAAACCATCTTTTTTTTGAGCTAGGAATTTCTCCCCAAATAATATTTGAGTTACAATTTCAGATTTCTGATTATTTTTTTTGTAAATATTTGCAACCGGATTTTTAACTGTAAGTAACATAATTTTAAAAAATTATAGAAATAATAACAGATAACTTTGTTATAATTAAAATTTATTTTTAAATTAAATTATTTTTTAGGAGCAGGAGTGGCTGCCTGAGGCTTTTTTTGCTTGGCAAGAAAAGCTTTATGCTCTTCTTCAGTGACAACCCCATCTTTATTTGTATCTTCAGAGTCAAAAGTAGCCTCTTCTATTTTTGATACTGCGTTTACGTAATCTGATTTAGATAAAGAATTTTTATTATTACTAAAAGTTTTAAAATCTTTATCAAGTGTAGCTTTTACATTAGCGATATAATTTTTAACTTTTTCTTCTTCAGCTTTTATTATTTTTCCTGCAAATTCATCAAAATTAATTTCATCTTTTCCGTATTGTTGTGTCCAAGCAGCTTCAACTTCCTTCTTTTTACTTGAAAGATAATCTGCCTTTTTTAATGGAAATTTGATCTGATTATTTTGAGCAGTCGCAAAACTAGCACTAAGAATTATAAAAGTAGTAATAAAAAATATTTTTTTCACAACCCAGATATATGTTTTGATTATATTGCTGTAAATCAGTTTTTATTAATATTAACAATTTTATTTATCCACATTATTAAGAATAGTACAGGAACGCCAATAATTGCAGTAAATATAAAGAATGTTGGATATCCAAAAAGATTTACAAAACTTCCAGCGTAACCAGCAATAAGCTTAGGCAAAAATAACATTACTGAGCTAAATAATGCATATTGTGTAGCTGTAAACTTAACAGATGTAAGCGATGAAAGATAAACTATGAAAGTTGCTCCAGCAAACCCACTAGCGATATTATCTGCTGTAATAACAAAGGCTAATATTTTTATGTCCGCAACAATAATTGCAAGCCATGCAAACAATAAATTACTAAGAGATGAAATAAGTGCTCCAATAAATAAGGATCTCATCATTCCAAGATGAACAGCCGCAAGTCCACCAATAATACCACCAATAATAGTTGCAATGGTTCCAAAGAATTTCGAGTAGGTTGCAATTTCAGCAACTGAAAATCCTTTTTCAATATAAAAAACATTTGCCATAACACCAAGAACAACATCTGAAATTCTATATAAGCCAATTAGCAGCAAGATTGCAGTTGCTTTAGAACCGTATCTTTTTAAGAAATCTAAAACAGGTTTTGCGTATGCGTTTGATGCAGAGTTTTTATTAACAAATTTTATTTTGATAAGTAAAAATATGATGAAAGAAAATACGGATAGACAGGCAATAATTTTAATAAATTCATTTAAAAAAATTATAAAAGGATCTTTACCATTAAAAAGATCTTTGAAATAAATATAACATAATACAAAACCACAAACAGCAAATAAGAATGTAATAAAAAATTTAGTCTTATCTGAATTTTTTTTCTCAATATTTCTTTTTATTTTGGGTTCTGGAGAATAAAAAATAGTTATAACTCCAATTAACATCAGCAAAGCCATTATTTGATATACAGTTTGCCATACTTTTTGATCGTAAATTTCAGTGCCAAGATAAGAAGCAATCCATAAACTACCAGCACCAGCAACGATCATCGCTACTCTGTATCCTGTAAGGTACATCGAGGATAAAGCCCCCTGAAGATCTTTTGATGCAGATTCAATTCTAAAAGCGTCAATTACAATATCTTGTGTAGCGCTTGAGAACGCAATTAAGATTGCTCCTATTGCCGTATAGATGAGAGAATTTTTAGGATCAGTAAAAGAGATAAAGATTAAAGAAGAAATAATCATTAGCTGAGATAATAATAGCCAACTTCTCCTATGGCCTAAATTGTTTAAAACAGGCAACTTGATATTATCTACAACAGGCGTCCAAATGAATTTAAAAGAATATGCAAATCCTACCCAACTAAATAAAGTTATCGCAGCTCTATTAACTCCAGCCTTTACTAGCCATACAGATAATGTTGAAAAAATTAAAAGAATAGGTAGACCCGCCGAAAAGCCAAAGAATAGCATTCTTAACGACTTTGGATTTATTAGTGGGCTAAAATATTTATTAATTTTTTTTAAATAAGAAACTCTCATTAGAAGAATTTATATATTTAAAGATAGAAAATAATAATATTTTTATTTAAGAGGAAGAGGGGAGCTGCTAATGCTGTTTAAATAAGCAATGACATTGGCTCTATCCTCGTCTTTCGAAAGACCTGCAAATGCCATTTTAGTTCCTTTTATGTAATCAGCAGGTTTATATAAAAATGCGTTTAACTCTTCAAAGGTCCAGTTTTTTCCATGGGCAGTTAGTCCTGCAGAGTATTTAAACTCAGGATGTGCTCCAGCTTTTTTTCCAACAATTCCCCAAAGCGGTGGACCTATTCTTACTGCTCCTCCATTAACATTCGTATGACATGCTGCGCATTTTTTAAAAACATTTTCTCCTGCAGTAACATTAGCAGAAGCTAATAAAACTTTTATATCAGCTAATTTTTCTTCTTTTTTAATTTCATTTTTAGTGTCGGCTGTTTTTGGTTCAACAACACCCTCAACTTTGTAACCTGGTTTTTCAGGTTTTTTTACGTGATAAATAAAATCGGCAAATTGATTTAAACCTATTATTAATAAAGCAGTGACTAGTATTCCTGCGGCAATTTTATTAAATTCGAAGCTATCCATATTCTAGTGATTTTTATAATCTAAATTGTATAACATCATAATCTTTAAAGTAAAAAAAATTTTAAAATCTATTTTATGCGTCTTACGGTCGCATAAATTAATTATGAACGACACAGTTATTTTAATACCAAGCCATTTAAGAGCAACCAGATTACCTAATAAGCCTTTATTATTAATTAATAATAAGCCCATGATTGTCCATTGTTGGCAAAGAGCTATAGAGAGCAAAATTGGGGAAGTTTATGTTGCAACTGCAGATGAAGAGATTGCTGAAGTTATAAAAAATGCTGGAGGCAAAAGTATTTTAACTAGCAAAGATCATAAAACAGGGTCTGATAGAATTTTTGAAGCAATAGAAAAAAATTTTACTAAAAAACCAAAAAATATTATTAATTTACAGGGTGATATGCCCAACATTGATTCTGAAGCGATTAAAATTTTAGATAAGTTTATGAAAAATAATTCTTATCAAATAGCAACTCTTGCAACTAAATTAAATTCTAAAAAAGATTTAGAAAATAAAAATATTGTAAAAGTTAAAACTCAAAATGAGATTCCTATGAATAATTTTGTTAAAGCCCTAGATTTTTTTAGATTGCAAAGTGTTAATGAAAGCAATCTTTGCTATCATCACATTGGTATTTATGGCTATCAATATGAAGTGTTAAAGAAATTTGTTTCTCTAAAAAGATCTCAGAATGAGATTGATAGAAGTCTAGAACAGATGCGTGCAATGGATAATGGAATTTCAATAAGTGTAGGTTTAGTGGATTCTTATCCTTTAGGAGTGGATACTATTGAAGATTTACAGGAAATAAGAAATATTATGAAAAATGGCATATAAAATAATTATACAAGGTGAACAAGGGGCCTATTCGCACTTAGCTGCAATAAAGCTTTTCAAAAGTCCGAGTATGGTATGTTGCAAAACTTTTGAAGATGCTTTTATTAAAACCAAAAGTGTTAAAAATAGTAAATTGTTAATTCCAATTGAAAACTCCATAGCAGGTCGAGTAGCTGATGTTCATTACTTGTTATCAGCTTCGAGACTAAAGATAGAAGGAGAACATTTTCAAAAAGTTGAACACTGCCTGTTAGGTCTAAAAAATGCTTCTATTAAACAAATAGAAACCGTAAGAAGTCATGCTCAAGCCATTGGTCAATGTAAGAGAAATATTCAAAAATTAAAATTACAGCCTATTGTTGCTGCAGATACAGCCGGGTCTGCAAAATATATTGCTGATCAGCAAATAAATTCGGAGTCTGCAATTGCTTCAACTCTTGCTGCAAGGATTTATGGTTTAAAAATTCTAAAGAAACACTTTGAAGATCAAAAAGGAAACGTCACTAGATTCTTGATTATGTCTGCTAAAGCAAAGCCAAAGTTATATAAAAAGAATAAAAAATATATTACCTCTTGTATTTTTCGCTTAAAAAGCGTGCCATCAGCCTTGCATAAAGCGTTAGGTGGATTTGCTGAAAACAACGTTAATCTTACAAAACTCGAAAGTTTTTCAACTGGCAATTCTTTCAAGCAGGTAAGTTTTTATCTTGATATTGAAGGACATATTGAAAATTTATCTGTGAAAAAAGCTTTATTAGTTTTAAAAAAACATACTGAAAAATTAGATATTTTAGGTGTTTATTTTGCTAATTCATTTAGATATTAAAATTATTATAGCTGTCGTTTTTTTTTAATTATCTTGTTATAATATTTTGGGAGATTGGTGGCAGGTGGAGGTTACGCTAATCCGGTCAGGTCTGAAAAGAAGCAGCCGTAACGATAATTTTTCAGGTTGTCCTCAGTCTCCCGTTTTTTATGGAAAATAATCGTAAAGGTTTAGCATTAAAGTATCGACCACAAAGTTTTGACGAAGTCATTGGTCAAGACGTGATGGTGCAAATTATTAAAAATGCGATCAAGCTAGATCGTATTCCTAACGCTTATTTATTGACGGGTATTAGAGGGGTTGGAAAAACAACAACAGCAAGGATAATTGCAAAAGCAATTAATTGTAAAGATTTTGAAAAGGGAATGACAAAGTGCGAAGGCTTTTGTCATTGCGAAGCTATTACAAACTCAAATCATATTGATGTTTTAGAAATGGATGCGGCTTCTAAAACTGGAATTGATGATATTAGAGAATTAATAGATTCTGCTAAATATTATCCTACTAGCGCAAAGTATAAAGTTTTTATTATTGATGAAGTTCATATGTTGTCAAAACAAGCCTTTAACGGTTTGCTTAAAACTTTAGAAGAGCCTCCTCCTCACCTTAAATTTATTTTAGCAACTACTGAAGTTAAAAAAATTCCATTAACTATCATTTCAAGATGTCAAAGATTTGATCTTAGAAGAATCAAACTTGAAGAGATGATTTCTTTCTTAAAGAAAATAGCTGAAAAAGAAAAAGCAAAAATTAACGAAAAAGCTTTAATGCTAATTGCAAAAGCATCAGAAGGATCTGTAAGAGATGCATTATCTATACTTGATCAGTCAATTTCCACTTTTAATTTCTTAGGTGAAGAGGTCACGGAAAAATCTATAAGAACAATGCTTGGTATATCAGATCGTTCTAGAATTATTGATCTTGTTCGTTTTATTATTGACGGTGATAAAGCAAAAGCACTTCAAGATGCCCAAGAAATATTTGATTTAGGAGCAGACCCAAAGCTAGTTTTACAAGATATGCTGGAAGTTATTTATCTAATTTCTAGAAGTAAAAGTTTTGGTAAAATTGAGAATGATTTAACAGTTTCAGAATCTGAGTCCGATTTAATTTTTGGATTATCTAAAAATATTGATTTTTCTTATATTTCGATGATCTGGCAATTCATTCTTAAAGGAATTGAAGAGTTAAGTTTTGTGCCAAATCACTTCTTATCTTTTCAAATGTTAATTATGAGATTAGTTCATTTAAAAGATTTACCAAGCCCAGAACAAGTTATTGAGGATGCTCTTAATTCGGATACCCGAATTATTGGCGAACCCACAGAGAAAAAAGATAATTTTGATGAAATTAAACCAGGCACGATCATTAATAAACAAACATCAATTAAAACACAGATAAAAAGCATTGCGCAAGAAAAGGCAGAAGATATTGATCGAAGTCCAAAAGTTTTGGAAAAAAAACAAGAGGTTGGAAAACTTGAAATAATTAATTCATTCGATGCACTTGTTGAGTGCGCAAACAATAAAAAAGAAATTGAATTAAAATTTGATTTAGAAAGAAATGTTAGAGTAGTAAAATTTGAGACTGGAAAGATTGATATCTCTTTTAATGAGAAATTATCCAAGAATTTTGTAAGATCTTTGACTGAAAAACTTAAATTATGGACAGGAGAAAGATGGATAATTTCTTTATCAAAAGAAATAGGAAAAAGTACAATTTTTGAAAATAAAGAGAACTATAAGAAAAAGTTATTACAAGACGGCCTTGAGAGTGAAGTTTATAAAAAAATTAAAGAAAATTTTCCAGACGCAGAGCTTAACGATGTGGAGGAGGTTAAGTAATGGATTTTGGAGGCATGATAAAAAAAGCCCAAGAGATGCAACAAAAAATGATGGAGGTTAAGGCGTCATTAAAGAATATCCAAGCTGAGGGAATAGCGAGCAACGGTGCAGTGAAAGTAGTTCTAAACGGTAATAATGAGATGATCAAAATAGATATTGATCCAAAGTTAATGACTGAAGACAAAGAGCTTTTAGAAGATCTAATTGTAGTAGCCACAAATAATGCAAAAAAGGAAATTGAGCTAAAGTCGTCAGAGGAGATGTCCAAAATAACTGGTGGTTTAAAATTGCCCCCAGGATTTAAGCTTCCTTTTTAATAATGAAAAATAACTCTCATCCAGACCTTGAAACTTTAATGTTTCTGATTGCAAAGTTGCCTGGGCTTGGACCAAAGTCTGCAAGACGCATTGCTCTTTATCTTTTAAAAAATAGAGACAATATTATGAAACCATTGTCTGGTGCTTTAGATAAAGTTTATGAAAATGTTGCTCGTTGTAATATTTGTGGAAATTTTAAGACTAATAAAATTGAATGTAATTGCAGTAATAAAAATAACTATGATCAAATTTGTGTTGTAGAAAATGTTGCTGACATGTGGGCCCTTGAAAGCACAAATGTTTACAGTGGTCAGTACCATATTTTAGGAGGAACTCTTTCAGCCATCAACGGCGTAAATCCAGAAGATCTTTTAATAGGTTCATTGGTAAATAGAATCAAAGGTAATTTAGTAAAAGAAGTAATTTTAGCAACAAGTGCTACCATCGAAGGACAAACAACAGCTCATTATATTAAAGATAGTATTAAAAATTTAAATGTGAAAGTAACAAAGTTAGCTCACGGGTTACCAGTGGGTGGAGAGATTGAATATTTAGATGATGGAACATTATTTTCTGCATTTAAATACCGTAGTTCTTTAAATAGCGATTAGTATCAAGCGCTTGATTAATTAAGTAGATTTAGTATTTTTTCATTATGACCATTAGGAAAATCTTAACAGAACCAGATCCAAAATTAAGAATTAAGTCAAAACCTGTCGCAAAAGTAGATCGCGAAATTAAAAATTTGATGAAGGATATGCTAGAGACAATGTATGCGGCTCCTGGAATAGGTCTTGCTGCGATTCAGATCGGAGTAGATAAAAGAATAGTCGTTATTGATATAGCAAAAGATCCCGAACCAAAGAATCCCATGTATTTTGCAAATCCAGAAATTGTTTGGACTTCAGATATAAAATGCACTTTTGAAGAAGGCTGTCTTTCATTGCCTAAGCAATTTGCAGAAATAGAAAGACCAGAGAAGTGTCATGTGAAATATTTAGATCAAAACGGAAAAGAACAATTATTAAAAGCAGATGGATTGCTTGCAACATGCATTCAGCATGAGATCGATCATTTAAATGGAGTTTTATTTATCGATTATTTATCAAAATTAAAAAAGTCTTTTATATTAAAAAAACTTTCAAAAGCAAAAAAAGAAGCTACTTCAGATCATATCAATTTTTAGGTAATCCATGTCATTAAAAATAATTTTCATGGGAACACCAGACTTTGCTGTTCCCGCATTAAAAGAACTACTTAAAGAAAAATTAAACATTGTTCATGTTTATACGCAGCCACCTAAAAAATCTAACAGGGGTTTAAAACTTGAAAAAACAGCAGTACATTTGGAGGCAGAAAAAAATAATTTGAAGGTTCACCACCCAAGTTCTCTAAAAAATGAAGGAGAGTTAGCTTTTTTTAAAAATATAAATCCAGATTTAGTAATCGTTGTTGCTTACGGACAAATTATTCCTGAAAATTTTTTAAATTTATCTAAAAAAGGTTTTATTAATATTCACGCTTCACTGTTGCCACTTTGGAGAGGCGCTGCACCTATTCAGAGGGCCATTATGAACGGTGATAAATTTACAGGTATTTCAATTATGAAAATTGAAAAAGGTTTAGATTCAGGACCTGTAATGTTGTCTAAAAAAATAGAAATTAATAATGAATTAAATTATGGCCTATTAAGTGAAAAACTATCGGTTTTAGGAGCTAAATTAGTTGTTAAAGCCATTGATCTTATAGAAAAAGATAAAGCCAAATTTTTAGAGCAAGACCATTCAAAAGCAACACATGCTAAAAAAATTACTAAAGACGATGAAGAAATTAATTGGAACCATAATGCAGAAATAATTGTTCAACAAATTAATGCATTAAATCCAACGCCAGGAGCGTGTTTTCAATTTAACAATGAAAAAATTAAGATATGGAAAGCAGAAGCGGTAAATGAAAAAGGAACGACAGGAACGGCAATGAATGATAATTTATTAATTGCCTGTAAAAATTCTGCACTACAAGTTTTAGAGATTCAAAGACCAGGAAAAAAAGTTCAAAAAGTAAAGGAGTTTTTATTAGGATTTAAAATTCCAAAAGCATCTAAATTATTTTAATGCAAAGACTAAAATGTATTGTTGAATATGATGGAACTAATTTTGTTGGTTGGCAAAGACAAATTAATGGAAAATCGGTTCAAGAAACAATCGAAGATGCTATTGAGAAATTAGCTGAAAAGAAGATAACAATTTTTGGAGCCGGAAGAACAGACACAGGCGTTCATGCCGTCCATCAAGTTTTTCATTTTGATTTTGATAAAGATATTGATACTAAAAAAATCACTGAAGCCTTAAATTTTCATTTAAAAAATAATTCTATTAGTATTTTAAAAACAGAATTGGTTAACAACGACTTTGACTCAAGAAGAGACGCAAAATTAAGAATTTATAAATATATAATTATTAATCGCGATTCACCTTTGTCCATAGAAAAGGATAGGGCATGGCAAATAAAAATTAATTTAGATGAAAAAAATATGAATGATGCTGCGCAAGTTTTAGTGGGTACTCATGATTTTACAACTTTTAGAGCAGCTTCTTGCGGAGCCAAATCTCCTATGAAAACTATGGAAAAAATAAATATTTTTAGAAGAGATGAATACATTTATAGTTATTTTGAATCACAATCTTTTTTGCAACACCAAGTTCGTTCTATGATGGGATGTATTAAGCTTGTAGGCGAAAATAAATGGTCAAAGCAAGATTTGATTGACGCGCTAAATTCCAAAAACAGATCTAAATGTGCAGTCCCTGCGCCCGCCGCCGGATTGTATTTAGAGAACATTATTTATTAACTTAAACTTCTAATAAAGCTTCAACATGATATTTAGCACTTTCTTGGATAGCTTGAAGATTGTAACCGCCCTCTAAAATTGAAACAATTTTATTATCGCAAAATTTTTTCGCAATTTTCATAATTTCTTTAGTTAATGTGTAATAGTCTTTAGATTCTAAATTAATATTAGCTAACGGATCGTTTTTGTGGGCGTCAAAACCCGCTGATAACAATATAAATTCAGGCTTAAACTCATTTAGTTTGGCGTAGATTTTTTTATAACTATCAAAAAACTGTTCAGAATTGGTTCCTGACTTTAGAGGAATATTTAAGATATTATTATATTTTCCAGTTTCATCTTCAGAGCCTGTTCCTGGATAAAATGGAAATTGATGTGATGAAATATATAAAACTTTTTTTTCATTATAAAAAATATCCTGAGTTCCATTTCCATGATGAACATCAAAGTCAATGATTGCCACTTTGTTTAGTTTATATTTTTCTATTAAATAAGTTGCACCCACAGCGACGTTGTTAAATATACAAAATCCCATGGCATGTTCTTTTTCTGCATGATGCCCTGGCGGCCTAACAACACAAAAGGCATTATCAAATTCTTTATTCATAACAGCATCTGTTGCATTAATAATTGATCCAACAGCATCATAAGCTGCTTTTTTACTTCCTTTAGAGACAATCGTGTCTCCATCAAGAAAATCTAAACCCTCTTTTGGAAATGATTGATTAATCTTTTCAAAATATTTTTCTGAATGAGTAAGTTTAATATATTTCTCATCAAAAGAACCGACGTTTCTCCAGGCTAAGTTCTTAGATGGTATTTTTTTTAAACCATTTATAATTGATGGAATTCGTTCTGGACATTCTGGATGGCCAGGACCTGTGTCATGTTGAATAGAAGAGTCAGCAGTAAATATGCAGGTTGTCACTTAAAGTAATTAACAAGAATATCTAAATATATATTTTTTAATTTTTTTAGATCAGAAACTTTTGCCATTTCATCTACCTGATGAATAGTTTTTGCAATTAGACCAAACTCAATACAAGGAGTAATTTTTTTTATAAACCGAGCATCAGAGGTACCACCCGATGTTGATAACACAGGATTTATCTTGGTACTTTTTTTAATAACATTTTTAATCATATAAACAGTTTTATTTGGTTTAGTTAAAAAAGATTCTCCTGAAACATGATATTTAATTTTATAACTTGCTTTAGCTTTTTTAGTTGTAGAAGAAAAAATTTTATTTAATTTATTTTTAAGTGAACTTGATGTGTGCAAATTATTAAATCTTATATTAAACGAAGCTTTTGCCTCTGCAGGAATGACATTGTCCGCAGTGTTATCAATAGTAATTTTTGTAACTTCAAGATTTGAAGGTTCAAAATCTTTATTACCATTATCTAGTTTTAATTTTTTTATTTTACTTAAGATCTCAACTATAATTGTCGAGGGGTTATTAGAGGTATAAGGATAAGCAACATGTCCTTGTGTGCCTAAGATTGTTAAATGGCCCGTTATACTACCTCTTCTTCCGATCTTAATCATTTCACCAAGTTTATTTTCATTAGTAGGCTCTCCTACTATACAAAAATTTATTCTTTCCTTTTTTTGTATTAATTTTTCTACAACTTTTTGCGTTCCATTAATTGCAATTGTTTCTTCATCACCGGTTATTAAAAGACTAATCGATCCTTTTAGTTTTTTATTTTTTTTTAGAAATTCGCTAACAGCAGCAATGAAACAAGCAATGGAGCCTTTCATGTCGCTAACGCCACGACCAATTAATTTTTGATTTTTTATAACTCCGCCAAAAGGATTAACAGTCCAAGATTTTAGATCTCCAACAGGAACAACATCGGTATGACCTGCAAAACAAAAGTTAGGGGCGCTTTTACCGATCCTTGCATATAAATTCTTGATTTTTGCAGTTCCTTTTTCTTGAAACTCCATGATCTGACATTTAAAGCCTATTTTTTTTAAATTTTTTGCAACAACATTAATTGCGCCATCATCTCTAGGAGTAACGCTCTGACATCTGACAAGATCTTTTGCTAAAGAAACTTCATTGATAGTCTTTAGCATATCAGTCTCTTAATAAATCGTTTATTGAAGTTTTGCTTCTAGTTTTCTCATCAACAGTTTTTACAATCACAGCGCAATATAAATTTGGTTTGCTTTTATCTTCGTTTGGGAGTGTTCCTGAAACTACAACTGAATAAGGAGGAACTTTTCCATAAATAGTTTTATTAGTTTTTCTATCTATAATTTTTGTTGAAGCTCCAAGATATACTCCCATAGAAATTACAGAGCCTTCTCCAACTATAACTCCTTCAGCCACTTCTGATCTTGCTCCAATAAAACAATTGTCTTCAACGATAACAGGATTTGCTTGCAAAGGTTCTAACACACCACCAATACCAACACCTCCAGAGATATGACAATTTTTTCCAATTTGCGCACATGAGCCAACAGTTGACCAAGTATCAATCATTGTTCCATCATCAACGTAAGCGCCAACATTTATAAATGATGGCATCAACACAACATTTTTTCCAATGTAAGCAGATTTTCTTATAACCCCATTAGGAACCGCTCGAAATCCTGCATCAATATGTTTTTTTTCATTCCAAAAAGCTGTCTTACCATCTACTTTGTCAAACCAAGTAGCGTAAGGACCTGCAAGAACTTTGTTATCTTGAGTCTTAAAACTCAAAAGAATCGCTTTTTTTATCCACTGATGTGTATGCCATTCATTATTTTTTTTTTCACATACTCGAATAGCTCCAGAATCAAGTTTTTCTAAAATTTCGTTAATTGCAGAAATAATTGTTTTATCGGAATTTTTATTAATATTACTTCTGTCTTCCCAAGCTTTTTCAATAATATTTTCTAGACTCATGTTTATTTAATTAACAAATTACACTGCTCAAGAAAATGATCTAATTCTTTTATTTTAAAGTGCACATGGTCTTCATCATGACCTTGTTTTGCCCATTTATCTTCATTTATCATCCAAGCTGTCTTCATGCCAAGTTCATGAGCCGGCTTTAAGTTCTTTGCTATATCTTCAAAAAAAATACTTTGCTCAGGAATAATGTTGTATTTTTTAATAAGTTTTTCATAGGGCGACTTTTCTGGTTTTGGAACAAAGTCAGCATCGATAATGTCAAATATTGAAAAAAGATTTTCATCCAGCTGTAGATTGGTAACAACATTTTTTGCATGTTTTTTTGATCCATTTGTAAATATAATTTTTTTTCCGGGCAAATTTTTTATTTCTTTATTAAGTTTTTCATTTTTAGTTAAAAAACTGTAATCAATATTATGTACAAATTCTAAAAAATGATGAGGATCAATATTGTGGTGCTTAATTAGTCCATTCAAAGTTGTACCGTGTTTTTGAAAGTATTCATTTTTTATTTTAATAGCTTCTTCATTATCCACTTTTAAATGTTCAGTGATGAAAGTTGTCATTAGTTTATCGATTTTTGGAAACAAGTTTGTAGAGGCAGGATATAGAGTGTTATCTAGATCAAAAATCCAAAATTTTACATTTTTTATTTGATCCATTATTTCACTATAAGTGTTCCAGCTCCGATATTTGAGAATAATTCAAAAAGAACAGCATGAGATTTTCTTCCATCAATAATAACCACACCATTCACTCCAGATTCAATTGCGCTAATGCATGTTTTTATTTTAGGAATCATTCCACCGGTGATAGTTCCGTTATCAATAAGATCCAAAGCTTGTTTAATAGATAGTTCAGAAATTAAATTGCCATTTTTGTCGTTCACACCAGGAACGTCGGTCATTAAAAGTAATCGTTCTGCTTTAATTTGATTGGCAATAGTTCCAGCAGCTGTATCTGCATTAACATTATAAACCTGACCTTTACTATCCATTCCCATGGGAGCGATAACAGGAATTATTTTTTGTTTAAAAAAATTATTCAATACCTTGGTATCAATTTTTTTTGGATCTCCGACAAACCCTAATTGTTCATCTATAGGCTTATCAATATGAATGACATTATTTTTTCTAACAGTCACGGATTCAGCATTCGCTCCATAATTTATAATAGCATCTCTAAGATCAGGATTGATTTCGTTTAATAAAACATCCTCAACAACTTTTATAACGTTTTCATCAGTTACTCTTAGGCCAGAAATAAATTTACTTTCTAAGTTTTGAGCTTCTAATTTAGTTTTAATTTGAGGGCCGCCACCATGAATAACAGCAACATCAATATCTAATTTTCTTAAAATAGCAGCGTCTTGCGCAAACGCTTTTGATAAACTTTGGTCAGACATAACTTGTCCACCGTATTTTAGAATTATTTTTTTATTTTTATATTTGTCAAAATAAACTGATGCTTCTTGAATTAATGGACCAAGTTCTGGCCAAAAAGACTTTATGTCCATCTAAGCTGTTTTTACGGTAGTTTGTTTCATTATGTACCATTGTTGAGCCATAGTCAGTACATTACTAACAGTCCAATACACTATTAATCCAGACGGAAAAGTTGCAAGCATTACTGTCAGCACTAAAGGAAAGAATGCAAATATTTTTGCCTGAATTGGATCTGGTGGAGCAGGGTTTAATTTTTGTTGGAAGTACATAGTAATTCCCATCAGTATCGGCCAAACTCCTATCATTAAGAAAGAAGGAGGATCCCAAGGAATAAGACCAAATAAATTAAAGATCGTTGTTGGATCAGCTGCTGATAAATCTTTAATCCAGCCAAAAAATGGCGTGTGACGCATTTCAAGTGTTACGAAAAGCATTTTATAAACAGCAAAGAAGATTGGGATCTGTATTAATATTGGCAGACAACCAGACAAAGGATTAACTTTTTCTCTTTTATAAAGAGCCATTATTTCTTGCTGTGTTTTTTTCACATCATCTTTGTATAATTCTTTTAGTCGTAACATTTCTGGCTGTAATATTTTCATTTTAGCCATGGATTTGAACGAATAGTTTGCAAGGGGGTAGAATACAATTCTTACCATCAGAGTTAATATAATGATCGCAACTCCGAAGTTTCCAACAGCTTTAAAAATATAATCAATAATGAAGAAGAAAGGTTTAGTAATAAAGTAGAACCAACCCCAATCGATTGTTAAATCAAAGCGATCAATTTTTTCTTTATCAGCGTAACTATCAATCGTATGAACTTCTTTTGCACCAACAAATACTCTTAAAGTATTAGAAGCACTTTTTTGAGGATTAGCAATTGTTGGATCAGATATTATAAAATTAGTTTTATATAATTTAGAAAATGAATATTCTCCTTTAAAAGATTTTCCGTTTTCAGGAATAATTGCAGTCATCCAGTATTTATCTGTAATACCAAACCAGCCACTATTACCGCTAAAAGTTTTTTTATTTTTTTCTACATCAGCATAAGTTTCTTCTTTTAAATTTTTATTAACAACTCCGATTAAACCTTCATGAAGTATATAGAAATTTTCTGTATGTGGTTTTTCATTTCTTGTAATTTGAGAATAATGAAAAAGTTCGATTGCTTTACCTTTGTCATTTCTTATGGTCTCTGTGATTTTAAATAAATATTTATTATCTATTTCAATTTTCTTTAAGAAAACAACGCCTTCTCTATTATTCCACTCAAGTGTTACAGGTGAATTTGGAGTAAGTTTTTTACCCTCTTTAATTTGCCAAACACTATTATTATCAGGAACTTTTATATCTGATTTTGCGCTAGCCCATCCAGATTCTACAAAATAACCATCTTTTGATTTTTTAGGACTAAGTACAACAATTTGCTTGCTGTTTTTATCAATGCTTTCTCTATAATTTTTTAATGTAATATCATCAATTAGAGCGCCTTTTAAAGATATAGAACCGACTAAATTGTTATTCTCAACTTCAACTCTACCATTTTCTTTTAAAGCTTCATTTCTTGAAATAATTTTAACAGCAGATTCTTTTTCAAGTGAAGGAGTTTCAGATTTTGATAATTTTTTTTCAGTTTGTTTTTGATTTTGTTCATTAATTTTTTCTGGATTTTCAAAAAATAGAGACCAACCTAAGAGTATTGAAGTTGATAAAACTATCGCGATAATTAAATTTTTATTTTCCATGATTTTTGCTTTTGTTTATAACTGGATCATAACCAAAACCGCCACCCAAAAACTTAATAGGATGACATCTTAAAATTCTAAGCGTGCCTTTAAAGCAGCCTTTAATAAAACCAAATCTTTTTAAGCTTTCTATAAAATATTCAGAACAAGTTGGGTCGTAATGACAGACGTTGTGAAAAAAGGGAGATAATAAAAATTTATAAAGTCTAATTATTTTAGTTAGAATAAAAGAGAAAAAGTTATCTATATTTTTTATCATTATTTTATAGAGCTAAATTTATATTCTAGTTCTTTTACAATTTTATTAAAATCAACATCATATATTTTTGATTTTGCAAAAACAGCATACTTATATTTATTGTTAAATGAATCAATCTCAGTAATTGCTTTGCGGGCAGCCATCTTTAGTCTTCTTCTAATTCTATTTCTTTTTACCGCATTTCCCAGCTTTTTGGCTGAAACAAAGCTCATATGAACTTTATGTTGAATAGAAGGATTGTCTTGATGATTGTAGTAGATGGTAAATAAGTCAGAACTTACTTTTTTTGCTGATAAGATTTTTTTAAACTCGTCATTGCCTCTAAGACTTTCAAATTTTAGAGTCTTGGGCATGACTTAAGCAGATACTGTTTTTCTACCCTTAAATCTTCTGCGTGCGATTACTTTTCGCCCGCCTTTAGTTGCCATGCGAGATCTAAAACCGTGTCTTCTTTTTCTTACTATTTTACTGGGCTGAAAGGTTCTTTTCATTGTGATAATTAGAATTTTCGCTATTTATAGGTAAATTGTTAAAACAAGTACAGTAAAAGTTTATATTTAATAAGTTTTAAAAATGACGCAATTATCAAAGCTTAAAATTATTTTAGGAATTGTTTATCTATTAATTGTTGCGTTAGTGGTATTTCTATTTTTTTACTATCACCTTTATTCTTACGTGAATGCAGATTTTATAAAAAATAATAGACAAGATATTTTTAGATTTAGAGATGCTCATATTATTTCTATCTCAATCGCGTTCTTTTTATTTTCTATAATTTGGGTATTTTTATTGGGATTTGGTTCTCCGCTTGCAATTATAGCAGGTTTTGTTTTTGGAACCATTCTTGGTTCAGCTCTTTTTTTATTAGGCTGTACTATTGGCGCAACTCTTTTATATATTTTTGCTAATAACTTTTTTCATGAATTAGTCTTAAAATATTTTGGTACTCGTTATAAAAAATTAGCAGATCATTTTAAGAGTAATGATTTTTCTTATTTATTATTTTTAAGATTAGTTCCAGGAATTCCTTTTCAGGCAACAAGTTTAATTCCTGTTTTGTTTGATATGAAAGTTAAGAATTATTTTTTTGCAACTATTCTAGGTATGGCTCCAGGAGCCATTATTGTTATAAGTTTAGTTTCTGGAATAGGCCTAAAGGTAGAGGAGGGAGCTGATTTTGATATTCATTTACTATCAGACCCAAAAATTTCCGTACCATTAGCAGCTCTTGCTTTAATGGTTTTGACCGTCAATTTCATGAAAAATAAATTCTTTAAGAGTAAAAATTGAAACAGTTTTTAAAAAATAGTTTTTCAGAAATAAAGGTCATTTGTGTTCCTTTGTATAAAATACTTATTCCATTTATTTTTATTATTAAAATTTTAGAAGAGATAGGTGTTGTAAAACTTATTTCTAATTTTTTTGAGCCTGTTGTTCAACTTATGGGTCTTCCGGCTGAACTTGGAATAGTTTGGGTTACAGCAATCATTATCAATGTTTACGCTGGAATTGTTGTTTTTATTAATGTTGTTCCAACGTTAGATTTAACGGTAGCTCAAATCACAGTTTTGACATTAATTATTTTAATTGCACATAACATATTAGTTGAAAGTTCAGTCTCAAGAGCTGCTGGTGTTTCTTTTTTTTATGCAGCATTTCTTAGAATAGGAATGGCTTTTGTTGCAGGCGTTATTCTTTCTAAAATTTATTTAAATTTTGGATTTTTACAGGAGAAATATAGTTTAGTTTTACAACAACAAATCGTTCATAACGATTATTATTCTTGGATTGTAGGACAACTTAAAAATTTAGCTTATATATTTTTAATTATTTGCACTTTAGTGATTTCTTTAAATTTTTTAAAAGCAATTGGTGTTGAAAAATTAATAAGAAAGCTTCTCGAAAAACCGTTAAAGTTTATGGGTATTAGTCCAAGTGCTATTAATATTATTATTGTTGGTCTTACAATTGGCATTCAATTTGGTGGAGGATTGCTCATCAGAGAGGCAAAATCAGGAGCAATTAATAAGCAGAGTATTCTTTTATCTCTGTCTTTATTAAACCTAGTTCATGCGGTTATAGAGGATACTATTTTAATGACTATTCTAGGGGGTCATATTTCAGGTATTTTATTTTTTAGAGTAATTTTTTCTTTGGTTGTTGTCATAGGTATACTTTTTTTATACAAAAAATTTACATTACTGTTTAACAAGCTAGTATTTGTAAAAATTTAATAAGCGCCCGTAGTTCAATTGGATAGAATGCCAGACTACGAACTTGTCGATTCATTTATAATCACTAATAATATCAACATATTTTCAATAATTGATACTATTACATAACAGTTACATAAGATTTTTTCGATTTAGACCAATCTCTACACATAAATAATACTGATACTAACGAATTGAGACAGTCATAAAAAATAGAGTTTTATGATGTATGTCCTCTAACTCTAATGAAGTCTCTTATCGTTACATATCAAACCAATAAAAACAATTTTACGTGAAAGATGTTAGAGTCTTTAAGTTGTTAAAAAAACAGTAACGACCAGTTACTTACGTTAGAGTTATGTCCAGAGTTAAAATAAGAGAATTATTTAGAAAAGCATTTAAGAATGTAGTTGATTCAGATGATAATGTTTATATTAAAGAACATTTCTTTACGATTACCTCTCAAAAAACTAATTATCCATTACTAATATTCAAACAAGACATTAGATTTCTTAATAAAAGATTAAATCAGAAAATAATTCATAGAAGAAAATATAAGAAATCACCAAACAGAATAGTTTTCTATTGTTTCTTTGAACACTCTAAAGAAAAACTACTTACCCATACTCATATTCTATTAAGAGTTCCTGTTGAATATAAAAACAAGACAGATGAAATCGCCAGTGTTATTAGAAAGTATCTTCCACATAAGTTTGAACTAGAAGTAAGAAATAAAGACTACTCTATTGAATACTCAACAAAACATTATTCTGATTATAACGACAATTTTGACGTATTTTAGTTAGTATAAGTGTTTACCCTTATAAATAGATTATGACGATATGCGACTTAATACATAAGTTTAACACAGTGAAAAAATGACAGATAAGATTAGAGAGATGACCAGACGTATCGATAATACAAAAGATACTGCTTTAAAGTTATCTGAACTTAGAAAATTAAAGTTTGAAATAACAAAACTTGAAAATGACTTTATTAAAAAGATTTCACAAGAAAGTAAGAAATGACCAGAAAGTTAATAAACGACATCAGAGAAAATTTAGAAGCAGAACTACTCAAGACTTTAAATAATAATAAAAAGACACCAGTTATTGTTCAAAAAGTATCTGTTTCTAATAAATATCTTGATACTCAGAAACAAGAAGATGTTTTAGAGCACATGCTAGATTATTATAGACTTCATAACTTTAAACGAGAGACCAAAGAATATATTAAGAATATATCTCGTTCAGAACCTGACTATTACACTTTACGTATGACCAATAATTTTATTGATTCGTTATTAACTGAATACAATATCCAACATAACATCAGAGAAGAGTAAAAATTATGAAAGAAAGAAAGATAAGAACCACTATTACATTAGACCAATCAACATTTTTAACATTTAAGAACAGATGTCTTCAAGAAAGACGACCAGTTTCTACAATGATTGATTCAATGATGAAGTATTACAATAAAAGTGAGATTAGTTCTGAGAAAATATTGTCTTTGAAGATTTAGAATGAATTACTTAATTTTCGACACTGAAAGACAGTAGTAATATTATACCCATTGTTAGAATAATTACCCCTTAAGTCCATATCTCTGCCATGCTGACGATAATCTAATCTTCCACTTAACCTATTTAACTCATAATTTTCATCGCCCACTACTTTATTAAATTTATACCATTTAATAAGATTACTTTTAATATCGACATACATATTCATACTACCATCAGCGCTTTTTTCGTCGAAATATTCTTTATTGTCATCTACTGTAATTTTTTTTGTTAAAAGATTTATACTAATAATTTTATCTCTCGCCCATATCTCATTAGATTTTATATCAATCCTTTCTCTATACTGTTGAGAAAAAAAATTACCATTTTCAAATTTACAATTTAATAACAAACTAGAGTAGTTGAAATATAAAACGACAAAAATTAACACAACTACTAAAACCGATAAGATAATAACTAATTTTTTTTTATCGTTATAGAACTTGAGTAGTGTTGTGAAGATTATTTTTTTCATTAAATTTTTTATTTAATTTTCAAACCTTTTGATAATATTTACTAAATACTTGTATTAGTGTTTTGTCTAATTGTAAGAACTCAGTTTTATTTTTAAATCTATATCTATAAATTTTTAAAAGAATATTAAAATGAATTGTATCTAATTTAGAAAAGTATTTCTTGTGTTGAT
>Ga0209188_1000778_pt1 | contig 28926 bp, 32 predicted proteins | sample C_130625_EF_Meta_FD_187307 | JGI IMG/M metagenome (GOLD analysis project Ga0209188, IMG submission 187307) | Freshwater microbial communities from Lake Croche, Canada to study carbon cycling - C_130625_EF_MetaG (SPAdes) (version 2) | ecosystem: Environmental > Aquatic > Freshwater > Lake... | reverse complement strand
CTGCGAATAGAACTTCCCTCGCTGCCACAGCATCCCGATCCCCCAACCAAGGTCGGACACATACGAATCACAGACCGACCCCGTTTCGGAAGCCCCCGCGATTCCAGTCAGCGTGAAAATGCTCTAGAGCCGGCAACCCGTTCAGATGAGTAATCGACCTGGACGGATATCGCTCTCAATGCCTGGCGCGGCGGGCGAGTCTCCGCCGGCCCCAACCGGCGTCAGGCAGGCCGGTTCAGACATTGTCGGCACCCGAGGCGCGGCACCGGCGGCAAGGTTGAAGAATTGAGAGCCCTAAAATTGAGCTTCACCCCTGATGTTTTTGTGTAATCTTCTGTTTTTACAGGAAATTCTAGTCGATTTCCCTAAAGCTTTAGCCCCTAAAGCGCGCCTGCCAGGCGCGGCGCGGATGCACCGCATCAAGGCGAAGAGGACGGCCCGATGGGCCGCCGGCGAGGAACAGAATAGGCGTAAAGGGTTGGTCTTTAGTTAAACCAACGCGCCCGCCCGCCGGGCCTTGGCCTCGGCCACCGCATCGGCCAGGGCCCGCACCGCGGCTGGCACGCCTTCGCCAGTGGCGCCGGAGAGCAGCAGCACCGGCCGGCCGGTTGCGACCTGCAGCGCCTTCAGTCGGCTCGCCTTGGCCTGCGGCGTCATCGCATCCAGCTTGTTCAGCGCCAGGATCTCCTGCTTCTCCGCCAGCCCATTGCCATAGGCGACGAGCTCTTGGCGGATGGTACGCCAGGCACCAACGGGGTCCGGCTGGCTGCCATCGATCAGGTGCAGCAGCACGGCGCAGCGTTCGATATGACCAAGGAAGCGGTCGCCCAAGCCGGTGCCCTCATGCGCACCTTCGATCAGGCCAGGGATATCGGCCAGGACGAATTCCTCGGTGGCGTTCAGCCGCACGACCCCAAGTTGCGGGTGCAAGGTGGTGAACGGATAATCGGCGATCTTCGGCCGCGCGGCGCTGACGGCGGCCAGGAAGGTGGATTTGCCGGCATTGGGCAGGCCGACGAGGCCGGCATCGGCGATCAGCTTCAGGCGCAGCCAGAGCCAGCGTTCCTCCCCCGGCCAGCCCGTGTCGGCGCGGCGGGGGGAGCGGTTGGTGCTGGTCTTGTAATGGGCATTGCCATGCCCGCCATCGCCGCCGCGGCAGATCAGCGCCCGTTTGCCAGGCACGTCGAGATCAGCGACCAGCGTCGCCTTGTCCTCGGCCAGGACCTGGGTGCCGATCGGCACCTTCAAGGTGATGTCGGCCGACCCGGCCCCAGTGCGGTCGCTGCCCGCGCCATTGCCGCCCTTTCGCGCCTTGAAGTGCTGGCTGTAGCGGTAATCGATCAGGGTGTTCAGCCCATCCACCGCCTCGATCAGGATATCGCCGCCCTTGCCGCCATTGCCGCCGTCCGGGCCGCCGAATTCAATGTATTTCTCGCGGCGGAAGGCAATGACGCCGTCGCCGCCATCGCCCGCCTTCACAAAGATCTTGGCTTCGTCGAGGAATTTCATGGTGTGTCCGGCCGCGCCCGTCGCCGCCCTCCGTGGCATGCGCCGGGTAAGAAGGCGGGTGCCCCCGCCACGGCGAGCCGTAAAAACGCGAACGGGGGCCGCAAGGCCCCCGTGCAGATAACGCCGGGCGCCGAGGTTACTCGGCGGCCTGGGCCAGTGGCGTGACCGAAATGTGCACGCGGCCTTCGGCCTTGCGGTCGAACTTCACCGTGCCATCGATCGCGGCGTGGATCGAATGCGTGCGACCGACCAGCACGTTCTGCCCTGGCTTCATCTTCGTGCCGCGCTGGGTCACGATGATGTTGCCGGCCTTCACAACCTGGCCGCCATATAGCTTCACGCCGAGCCGCTTGCCAGCGCTGTCGCGCCCGTTGCGGGACGAACCACCGGCCTTCTTGTGTGCCATAAAATGTCTCCTTAGGCCGCGATCGAGGCGATCTTCAGGACGGTCACGTCCTGGCGATGGCCCTGCTTACGCCGGCTGTTCTTCCGGCGGCGCTTTTTCAGGATGAGAATCTTCGGGCCACGCGCCTGGTCCACCACCGTCGCGGTGACGGTCGCGCCGGGCACGGTGGGGGCGCCGATGGCCAGTCCGCCGGCTTCGGTGGACAGCGCCAGCACCTCATGGAAGGTGATAGTGGCGCCGGGCTCGGCGGCCAGCTTCTCCACGGTCAGCACCGCATCGGGGGTTACCCGGTACTGTTTGCCGCCGGTGCGGATCACTGCGAAGGTCATCGTTCTATCCTGCCCGGGCGGCCGGGCATGCTTCGGGGAAACCCCGGGGTGGCGGAAAAGGGCATGGCCGCAAGCGACCGCTGGCGACACGGAGTATCACCAAGACAAGCTCATATAGCGAAGCAAGCCACCTCGCGTCAACGCCGCAGGCACTCTTGCCGCCGCGCCACGCCCCAAGCAGCATCGCCCATTACCGGGAGCAACCGAACGCCATGCGCTTTGCCCGCCGCGCCCTGATCGGCGCCGCCCTCGCCCTGCCCGCTCGGGCCCAGACCGTCTTTCCATCCCGTGCCGTTCGCCTTGTTGTCGGCTATCCGGCCGGCGGCAGCACCGATGTCGTCGCCCGGCTGACTGCGGAGCGGCTGTCCCGCCGCTGGGGCCAGCCGGTGATCGTGGAAAATCGGCCCGGTGCAGCCGGCACACTTGGGGCCGATGCCGTCGCCAAGGCGCCGCCCGATGGCTACACCCTGCTGATCGGTGCCTCCGGTGAGATGGCGGTGGCGCGAGCGGGCATGCAGGGGATCCCTTATGCGCCGCAGGATTTCGCGGCGATCGCGCTGCTCACCGAACAGCCGCTGCTGTTTCTGCTGAACCCGAGTGTATCGGCGGCGACGCTCGCCGACTTCGTCGCTCTGGCCAAGGCTGAGCCAGGCCGTTTCAACTACGCGAGTTTCGGCAACGCCACCGCCAATCACCTCCTGATGGAACTGTTTCGCGCCGAGGCGGGAATCGCCCTCACCCATGTGCCCTATCGGGGCGGCGCCCCGGCGATCACCGACCTGCTGGCTGGGCAGGTACAGCTGACGATGGACACCATTCCGACCGCCCTGCCCCATCTCGAGGCAGGGCGGCTGAGGGCGTTGGCGCTGACGCGGGCCAGCCGCTCAGCGGCCGCACCCAAGGTGCCGACCATGGCCGAATGCGGCTTCCCGAAGGTGGTCGGCGGCACCTGGGCCTCTCTGGTCGCGCCCGCCCGCACCCCGCCCGAGGTGCTGGCGACGATCGGCGCTGCCGTGCAGGTGATCTGGCGCGAGGGGCTGGGCGAGGCGGTGCGCGAGCGCGGGCTGGAGCCGATGGGCTACGACGCCCCCGCTGCCGCCGCCTTCATTGCCGCGGAACAGGCGAAATGGCTGGCGATCGCCGCCGCCGCCGGGGTGCAGCCGGAATGAGCCAACGGGTTGTGGTCGTTGGTGCCGGCATCGTGGGTCTCTGCGTCGCCTGGCAGTTGGCCAAGGCCGGCGCTGCGGTCGTGGTGCTCGACCGCGCCGCGCCGGGCAGCGGCGCCTCCTCGGGGAATGCCGGGGCGATCAGCGCCGGCTCGGTCGCCCCGCTCGCCATGCCGGGCGTGCTGCGGCAGGTGCCGGGGATGCTGCTCGACCCGGCCAGCGCCCTGCATATCCCGCCGCGCTACGCGCTGCGCGCCGCACCCTGGCTGGCCCGCTTCGTCGCCAGCGCCCGCCCCGCCCGGGTCGCAGCGATCGCCGAGGCGCTCTCCGGCCTGCTCGGCAACGCCATGGAGGCGCATCGCGCCATCCTCGCCGAGGAAGGCGCGCTCGATCTCATCCGAGAGACGGGCCAACTCTATCTCTATCGTGACCGGACGCATTACACGAAGGATGCCGCCGGCTGGGCACTGCGGGCCCAGCACGGGCTCAGGATCGAGGAACTGGACGGCGCTGCGGCGATCCGCGCGCTCGAGCCAGATATGCAGGGCGAATACCACCTTGGCCTGTTCCTCCCCGACCAGGGCAGCAGTGTCAATCCGCGCCGCCAGGCGGAGGTGGTGGCGCGCGGCGTGGCGCGGCTGGGCGGTGAGGTCCGGCAGGCGGCGGTGACGGCGATCGCCACTGCGGGCGGTCGGGCGATCGGCGTGATGACAACGGCCGGGCTTGAGCCCGCCGACCAGGTGGTGGTCGCAGCCGGCGCTTTCTCCGCCCGCCTCCTCGCGCCGCTCGGCCTGCGGGTCCCGCTGGAAAGCCAGCGCGGCTATCACGTGATGCTGCCGGATGCCGGGATCAGCCTTTCCCGCCCCGTGGTGCCGGCGGATCGCAAGGCCTTCATCTCGCCGATGGAGGAAGGGCTGCGACTGGCCGGGACGGTGGAGTTCGGCGGGCTGGAGGCGCCGCCCACGCCACGCCGGGCAGCGCTGCTGTTCGACGATCTGCGCAAGGCCTTCCCACAAGCCAGGACGGCGGGGGCGGAAGGGTTCTGGATGGGCCATCGGCCCTGCCTGCCGGACAGCCTGCCGGTCCTGGGCCCGGTGCAGCAATGGCCCGGCCTGTGGTGCGCCTTCGGCCATGGCCATCTGGGATTGACCGGAGCGGCGCCGACCGGGGTGCTGCTGGCGCGCGCGATGCTAGGGCCGAAGCCAAACCAGGACCTCGCGCCCTTCGCGCTGGAGAGGTTTGGCTGAAGCGAAGCGCGCCTGGAGCAATATTTACTCAGGTGGACTCACGTGAACCGATATCTTGCTCTAGAGAAAACAATGGCTGGAGCATCCTGCGTTCAGATAAGTCCTGCTGAACCCGATCTGCTCTAACGCTGAGGCGCCGCCGGGCTGCCCCGCCGCTGCTGTTCGATGCCGCGCCAGCGGGTGACGTTGCGGTTGTGCTCCTCGAGCGTGCGGGCAAAGGCGTGCCCGCCAGTGCCATCGGCGACGAAGAAAAGATCATCGGTTGCCGCCGGCCGCGCCGTCGCGCGCAATGCCGCAAGTCCAGGTGAAGCGATCGGCCCGGGGGGCAGGCCCTTGTTACGATAGGTGTTGAAGGGGCTGTCGCGATCAAGGTCGGCGCGGGTGATCGGGCGTTCCAGCGGCATCCCCTGGCCGGCCACATAAACCACCGTCGGGTCGGATTGCAGCGGCATGCCTCGCTTGAGGCGATTGACGAAGACGCCGGCGACGCGGGCACGTTCGGCGGCCGTCCCGGTCTCCTTCTCCACGATGCTCGCCAGCACGAGCAGGTCGCGGGGATTGGAGAGGGGCAATCCGGGCGCGCGGTCGGCCCAGACCGTGGCCAGCGCCTGAGTCATCGCCGTCTCGCCGCGACGAAGCAGCGCCGCACGGTTATCGCCCCACTGGTAGGAATAGGTCTCCGGCAGGACCGCGCCTTCTTCGGGCACCGGCGCCTCGCCGGTCATGCCCTCGGTTCGGGCCATGATGGCGGCGATCTGCCGGGCGGTCAGCCCTTCCGGAATGGTCAACCGGCGCTGCACGGCTTTGCCCTCGCGCAACACGTCCAGCACATCGGCCATGGAGGCGTGCACGGGGAAGGTGTACTCCGCCGAGCGCAGTGCCCCTTGGCCACGAGTGAGCCAGGCGGCGATCGCGAAGCCGCGGGTATCGGCGATGACGCCCTGGCGTTCGAGCGCGGCTGCAATTCCTTCAATGCCACCACGCGGGATCACGATGGTCCTGGCTTCGGGCAAGGGCCCGGGAGCGCGGTAGACCTGGCGCGCCTGCCAAGCGGCGATGCCGACGATGACCGCCAGCACGACCAGCAGAGAAATCAGGGTACGGAAGGCTGCGAGCATGCGTTTTCCTGGCCGCCGGCCTTAAGGCGCGGCGCGGAACACGATGCTCGCGTTAGTCCCGCCGAAGCCGAAGCTGTTGGAAAGGGCGATCTCGATCGGCCGAGGCTGCGCCGCCTTCGCCACGCGGTCGATCGGGCTCTCGCGCGAGGGCTTGTCGAGGTTCAGGGTGGGCGGAGCGACCTTGTCTCTGATCGCCAAGATCGAGAAAATCCCCTCGACCGCGCCAGCGGCGCCGAGCAGATGGCCGATCGAGGACTTGGTCGACGACATCGCCAGCCCCTTGGCCGCATCGCCCCAGAGCCGCTCCACCGCGCCGAGTTCCAGATCGTCCCCGAGGGGGGTCGAGGTGCCGTGCGCGTTGACGTATTGTACCTGGCCGGGCGTGACACCGGCATCAGCCAGCGCCGCGCGCATCGAACGGAAGGCGCCATCGCCGGTATCGGACGGCGCGGTGATGTGGTGGGCGTCGCCGGACATGCCGTAGCCGATGACCTCGGCATAGATCTTCGCGCCGCGCTGCCTGGCGTGTTCGAGTTCCTCGAGAACGACCACGCCCGCACCCTCGCCCATGACGAAACCGTCACGCCCCTCGTCCCAGGGGCGGGAAGCCTGCTGCGGCGTCTCATTGAAACCGGTCGAGAGGGCGCGGGAGGCGCAGAACCCGGCCATGCCGAGCTCACTCACCGCCGCCTCGGCGCCACCCGCCACCATCACATCGGCATCGCCGAGCGCAATCAGCCGGGCCGCATCGCCAAGTGCGTGAACGCCCGTCGCGCAAGCGGTGACCGCGGAATGATTGGGTCCCTTGAAGCCGAACTTGATGGAGACATGACCGGAGGCCAGGTTGATCAGTGCCGAAGGAATGAAGAATGGCGAAAGCCGACGCGTCTTGCCCTGATACACAAGTACCGAGGCTTCGAAGATCGTAGGCAGACCGCCAATGCCCGAGCCAATCATGACCCCGGTCCGGCAGCGCGCCTCCTCATCCTCCGGCGTCCAACCGGCATCCATCACCGCTTCGTCCGCCGCCACGATGGCGAGCTGAATGAAGCGGTCCATCTTCTTCTGATCCTTAACCGGGATCCACTCAACAAGGTCGAGCTTCCCGTCCACCTTGCCGCCAGATGGCACCTGCCCGGCGATCTTGGCGGTAAGGTCCTTGGTGTCGAACGACTGGATCGCGCCGATGCCGCTTTCGCCAGCAATCAGCTTTTTCCAGACACGTTCAACGCCGATACCCAGCGGACAGGCGATGCCCATGCCGGTGACGACGACCCGCCGCGGCGCGGCCAGCTTGGCGAACACGCGTAACCTCTCCCTACGACCTGGATCAGGCGGCCTTGTGGGAATCAATATAGGCGATGGCATCCTTCACGGTGGTGATCTTCTCGGCCGCATCGTCCGGAATCTCCACGCCAAAGGCTTCTTCGAAGGCCATCACCAGCTCAACGGTATCGAGGCTGTCAGCGCCCAGGTCGTCGATGAAGGAGGCCTCTTCGGTGACCTTCGAATCGTCGACGCCGAGGTGCTCGACCACGATCTTCTTGACCTTCTCGGCGGTATCGCTCATCGCGTGAAACTCTCTCCTGCGGGGTCCCGACCACATAAACGTGCCCCGGCACAGCCAAGGCCCGGCCTCGGGCGGTCGGACGGAATACCATGGATGCCAGTCCCGGCCTAGAGCAATAACCGCTCGGCCGAGCAGTTCAGATCATCGCCATGCCACCATTCACATGCAGCGTCTGGCCAGTAACCCAGCCGGCCTCGGCACTGGCCAGATAGGCGCAGGCGCCGGCGATATCTTCGGGCTGACCCATCTTCTGGGTCGGGATGCGCGCGAGCAGCGCCGTGCGCGCCGCTTCCGGGATGGCATCGGTCATCGCCGTCTGCACGAAGCCGGGGGCGATGACGTTCACCGTCACGCCACGCGTAGCCACCTCCTGCGCCAGCGACTTGCTCATGCCGATCAGCCCGGCCTTCGCCGCGGCGTAGTTGGCCTGCCCGGCATTGCCGGTGACCCCAACGATCGAAGCGATCGAGATGATGCGTCCGTGCCGGCGCTTCATCATGCCCCGCAGCGCCGAGCGGGCCAGCCGGAACGGCGCGGTCAGATCCACTTCCAGCACCGCGTTCCAATCCGCATCGCCCATCCGCAACGCCAGCATGTCGCGGGTCAGCCCGGCATTGTTGACGAGGATATCAAGCGCGCCGAAGCGCGCCTCGATGGCCTCGACCAGCTTGCCCGGCGCTTCCGGATCCGCGAGGTCGGCGGGGAAGGCGACGGCCCGCTCGCCCAGCGCAGCAGCCAACGACTCGAGCTCGGCCGCGCGACGACCGCTCAGCGCGACATTCGCGCCCTGGGCATGCAAGGCGCGGGCGATCGCTGCGCCGATGCCCCCGGTCGCGCCGGTGATGAGAGCGGTCTTGCCATCCAGACGGAACATCTTGCGCCTCCTTACAGGGTCTTCAGGAAGGCCTCGACCTCGGCCGGCGTGCCGATGGCGGTCGCGGTGGCGTCCGGCGCGTTGCGCTTCATCAACCCGGTCAGCACCTTGCCCGCGCCGATTTCGGCAAAGCGGTCGCAGCCCATCGCGGCCATGGCAGCGACGCATTCGCGCCAGCGCACGGTGGCCGTCACCTGGGCGACCAGCAGGTCGCGGATCATCGCGGGGTCGGTTGCCTTGGCGGCGGTGACGTTGGCGATCACCGGCACGACCGGGGCAGCGATCGGGGCGCGTTCCAGCGCCTCGGCCATCACCTCGGCCGCCGGGGCCATCAGCGCGCAGTGAAAGGGGGCGGAGACCGGCAGTGGCAGGGCGCGCTTGATGCCGGCCGCGGGCGCGGCGGCGATGGCGCGATCGACGGCCGCCTTGGCGCCCGAGATCACCACCTGCCCGCCGCCATTGTCATTGGCGACTTCCAGCACCTCGGCCTTGCCGGTCGCCGGATCGGTGGCGTGGGCGGCACAAAGCGCCTGCGCCTGCTCCAACTCGGCGCCCAGCAACGCGGCCATGGCGCCAGTCCCGGCGGGGGTTGCCTTTTGCATCGCCTCGCCGCGCAGCCGCAGCAACCGGGCGGCGGTGCCGAGATCAAACGCGCGAGCCGCGGTCAGGGCAGAGTATTCGCCGAGCGAATGGCCAGCGACCAGGGCGACACGGCCAGCCAAATCAAAGCCGCCTTCCTGCTCCAGCACCCGCAAGACAGCGAGGGAATGGGCCATCAACGCGGGCTGGGCATTGGCGGTTAGCGTCAATTGGTCGGCCGGCCCTTCGAACATCAGCACAGAAAGCTTCTGCTTCAACGCCTCGTCCACCTCCTCAAAGGTCTGGCGAGCGACGGGGAAGGCAGCGGCGAGATCACGCCCCATGCCGGGGGCCTGGCTCCCCTGACCGGGGAAGACGAGGGCGAGCGCCATGGCGGGTGTTCCTGAACTTTTCCGGACACGAGCTTCGTCCGGTACTTGCCCGCCACAGGGCTGTCAAATCCCCGGCACGGTCAATCCACGGGAACGGCCACCGGTTCAGTGTCCAGCGTGGCCATCGCCGCCAGGCCGTCGCGCAACGCGGCGATCGTCTCATCGCGCACACTCAGCTCCTTCAGCAGGTGCTGGATGATTTGCTGATCCTCGCTCGCCATCTGCGGATTGCGCACCGGCTCATCGGCTGCGACGCGAAGGTTCATCGCGCCCGGCAGGAGATCGCTGATCCGCCGACAGGCTGCGCCCCCAGGGCCGCGTCGGAACACCATGACCGCGTCATTCCAGACGTTGCCCGTGCGCCGGCCGATGAAGGATTCGACCAGTGTCAGATCATAGCCCTGCCGCCGTGCCCAGGCCTGCAAGGCGAGCCCGGAATCCGGATAGAAGCGCCAGCAATCAAGCGGGTGGCAGTGCACCCAGCCGTTCGAGGGCGTGTTGGCGTAGACATGGCCACCAGGCCGCGTGACCCGGACGATCTCCAGGAAGCTCAACCAGAACATCGGATCGTGCTCGAAGCAGGAGGTCGAGACAACGGCATCGAACTCGCCATCGCCGAAGGGCAGGGAATAGGGATCGTCGAGCACCAGATCGACACCGGGCCCGGCCGCCATGTCGACGCCGAGGTACCGGGCAGAGGCCGGCGCGCAACCCCGCAGAGAGCCGTTTATGTCCTGCGCGCCGACATCGAGGATGCGCGCCCCCGGTTCGGTGACATACCCCTCAAAGAAGGCGCGCCCGAAGGCGAAAGCCGTGTCGTGCATGGTCCGTCCTGTTCCTGCCTGCGGGCGCAGTCTCGCCATGCCTCGATGAAGCCGGCGTTAAGGCGGGATGCCGGGCGTAGCGCACCGCGCCGCACGATCCGAGGCCGGGCCATGCGGCCCATATCGTGCCAGACCCACCCCAGCCCCCACCATGCGACCGCTCCGCTCAGGCTTTCTTTACCCCGCTCCGGCGAGGATGGCGCGGTGCGGCAGGGCGCCGCGAGCGGAGCCTGCAGGATGCGAGTCGCACTGATCTATTTCGGCTTGGCGCGCAGCGTGCTGCTGACCTTCGACAGCATCCAGGCCCAGGTCCTGGCGCCGAATACCGCGGCCGGCGTGACGCTGCGCAGCCTGGCATCGCTCGACCTTGCGACCGAGGTTTACAATCCGCGGGCGGGCGAGATCGGCTGCGTGCTGGACCCCGCCGAGGCCCTGCTGCTGGGGGCTGATGCCTACGCGATGGTCCGCCACGACGAGGCGACGATCGCGGGTGCGCTCGCGGCGGCGCAACGCCAGCCCGATCCCTATGGCAATGACTGGATTTCAGTGCGCAACCTCCTGCATCAGCTGGCGTCGCTCCGGCGCGCCTGGACCCTGTTGGAGCCGCTGCTGGGCCGGGAGTTCGACCATGTCCTGTTCCTGCGGCCGGACCTGCTCTACCTCGACAAGATCGACCTCCCGGCGCTGGCCACCCGCTTTGCGGCCAGCAACAGCATCTGCGTGCCGCCCTGGCACGGCTGGGGCGGGCTGAACGACCGATTCGCGTTCGCTGACATGGCGGCGGCCCGGCACTATGCCTGCCGCTTCGACCTGGTGGCGGAGTACTGCGCGCGCTGGCCGCTGCATGCCGAAGGCTTCCTTGCGCATGCGCTGGCCAGGGGCGAGTGCCGGGTCGGCGCTTTGCCCGTCCGCGCCCGCCGCGTGCGGGCCCATGGCGCAGTGGTGGCGGAGAGCTTCGATGCGGCCGTCACGCCCCTGCCGCAGAGGCCAATGCCGTTCCGCACCAGCACCGCTGAGATCTGGCAGCCTGCGCTCACGGGGTTCGGGCCGCAGATCGCGGTTTAGCTGGCCTGCAACCAGCCGGCCTCCTAACGATTGCGGGCCGTCACCCCAGGCGTTCAAGGCCTCGGAAATCGCGGGCCCTGCTGCCTATTCCCGCAACAGCGCAGCGGCCACCGGCGCGGCCGCGCCCTGTAGCGCGGCACCAGCGGGCGTCGCCGGCGCCGGCACCACCGCTGGTGGCGGCGGCGGCGGCGGGATCATCAGCCGGCGCAGCGCCTCCGCGGCCGCGGGCGGCTCCGCGCGGGCGTCGGTCGCCGGCGCCTCGGACTGCCCCGGTAAGGGCGGCGGCCTCAGCGTCTCCGCCCCGACGGTGTAGTCAGGCACCACCCGCGCCTGGGTGCCGGCGATCACCAGGATTTTCTGGCCCACCACCAGCGCCTTATCCTCCCGCTGCGTGACCGAGATGAGTTCGCCGCGACGGGTCTGCACCACATATTCGAAGGCCGGGGCGTCGACCGCCACGCTTTCCGCGGCCTTGCCGAACAGCCCCCCCACCAGCGCCCCGCCGACGCCGCCAAGGGCAGCCGTCAGGCTGCCGCCGGGCGCCTGGGCCCCGACCACAGCCCCCGCCGCCGCGCCGGTCGCCGCGCCCGTCGAGCCCTCAGCGCTGATGTTCACCCGCCGCACGCCAACGATGATTCCCTGCTCCACCTTGTTCGCCTGCTGCACGGCGCGGGTGGCATAGATGTCCGGCGTGTAGCTGTCGCCGCAGCCGGCAAGGCTGACCAGCAGCGCCAGAATGAGGGGGCGGGCTTCAGGCATCGGCGCGGACGCTACCTAGGCAACGGGGACCTAGGCAACGGGGCGGGGCTTGTCATCGGCGACCAGCGCGCTGGTCGCATTTCGCTTGCCCGCTCCGGGCACCTGTGGTTAAAAGCCGCTCCCCTGCCGCCGTGGAGGCATCGCGCGCGGCTATGCCCATTTGCGCGCCGCATATCGCGGCCGCCCGGGCTGAGTATCCGGAGGGACCCGCCCATGCCGCTTTATGAGTGCGTGTTTATCGCGCGCAACGACATCACGCAGCAACAGGTCGACACGATCGCCGACCAGATCTCCGCCGTTATCGCCGAACAGGGCGGTACCGTTCGCAAGCGCGAATACTGGGGTCTGCGCGGCCTTGCCTACCGCATCAAGAAGAACCGCAAGGGCCATTATATGCTTCTGGGGCTTGAGGCGGCGCCGGCCGCCATCCTGGAAGCCCAGCGCCAGCTCAGCCTGCATGAAGACGTGCTGCGCGAACTGACCGTGCGGATCGAGGCGATCGACGAGGCGCCGTCCGCCATCCTGTCCCGCCGCGGTGATGATCGCGACCGCGAGCGCAGCTTCCGTGGTCCGCGTGCCCCGGGTCGCTTCAGCTCCGGACGGCGCGAGCGCGGTGACGAGCGTGAAGAATTCCGTGCCCGCTCTCGCGACGAGCTGGACATCGGCATCGGCGGAGAGGAGTAAGCGAAGATGTCCGATAGCAGCGAACCGAATATTGCCGCCCGCCGCCCCGCCGTGGGCGCCCGCCGCCCCTTCTACCGCCGCCGCAAGTCTTGCCCGTTCTCCGGCCCGAACGCGCCGAAGATCGACTATAAGGACGTGCGTCTGCTCTCCCGCTTTCTGTCGGAGCGCGGGAAGATCGTGCCGAGCCGCATCACCGCGGTCAGCGCGAAGAAGCAGCGCGAACTCGCCAACGCCATCAAGCGCGCCCGCTTCCTGGCCCTGCTGCCCTACGTCATCAACGACTAGGGCACCGGGCCGGAAGGGCTGCCAGGACGACGGAGCATGGGTGCCGTGACCGCATTGCGGCCGACGCCACAGGGAATGATTGGTAATCCGGCCTGGCTCGCCGCCGGCGCAGCGGGCTTTGCCTCGGCTATGCTCGCGCTTTGGGCATTCCGCGGGCTGCCGCTGGGGACGCTTGTGTTATGGTTCGCTGCCGCGCCGATTTTCGCCGCCGGCCTTGGCTTCGGGCTGGTGAGCGCGGTTAGCGCCGCCGGACTGGCAGCGCTGCTGGTCTGGGGTTTCGGCAAGGGCATCGCGGCGGTGATCTACCTCGCACTGTTCGGCGCGCCTGCCCCGCTGCTACTGGCCGCCGGCCTGCGCGGCGGCGGCTTTCAGCCGGGGCTGCCGTTGGCGGTGCTCGGCCTCTGGCCGGTCGCAGTGCTGTTGGCGACCGCCTTTCTGGTTGTCCCGGAAGGCGGCATCGAGGCGGCGATGCGCAATGCGGTGCGCGCCGCGCTCGGCGCCGTCGGCGTTCCGGCCTCCGAGGGCATGATCGCCCAAATCGTGCGGGTGAAGGCCGCGGCGATCGGCTTCTGGGCGGCGCTTTCGCTGCTCGTAAGCTGCCTGCTCGCCACGGCTCTACTCCGCCGCGCTGGCGTGTTGCGCGTGGTCCTGCCGGCTTGGGAGCAGGTGCGCCTGCCGTCCTGGTACCCGGCGCTGCCCGCGATCGGCGCCGTGATCGCACTCGCCGCCCCGGCTGGTGAGGATGCGATCGCGGTCTCCGTTTTGCTGCTGCTGCTTGTGCCGTTGTTTTTGCAAGGGCTGGCCGGTCTGCATCGGCGGCTCGCGGGACGGCCGAGGGCTCGGCTCATGCTTGGCTGCGGTTACCTTTTGCTGCTGATTTTTCCCCATCTTTTGGGCCCGGGGCTCGTGCTCCTCGGCCTCTATGACCACTTCCTGGGGCGCCCTGCCCCGCACAACAGCTGACGACGAGAGACGAGACCATGATCGAACTCATCCTGATGCAGCGGGTCGAGAAGCTCGGCCAGATGGGCGATGTTGTGAAGGTGCGCCCTGGCTATGCGCGCAACTTCCTGCTTCCCCTCGGCAAGGCGTTGCGCGCCAATGCCGACAACATGAAGCGCTTCGAGGGCGACCGCGCCCAGCTTGAAGCCGCGAACCTCAAGCGCCGGGAGGAAGCCGAGCGGATCGCTGAGCGCGTCTCCGGCATGTCCGTGGTGCTGATCCGCCAGGCCGGCGAATCGGGCAGCCTCTTCGGCTCGGTCAGCGCCCGCGACATCGCGGATGGCTGCAAGGATGCCGGCCTGACCGTCGCCCGCAGCCAGGTGCTGCTGGAGAAGCCGATCAAGACCCTGGGTCTGACCAATGTGCGCGTCGAACTGCACCCGGAGGTGCATATCAACGTGGTGGTCAATGTCGCCCGCAGCCCGGAAGAGTCCGAGCGGCAAGCGCGCGGCGAGGAGATCGTCCGCGACGAGGAGCCGACCCTCGAAGACGAACTGCGGGCCGAAATCGGCGCCGCGATGGCGGAGCGCTGAGCCGCGCTTGTCCGCTAACGCCGGCACCAATGGCGAGGCGTTGAGCCTCGCCACGCGGGTGCCCGGCCTGCTCGGCGATCTCCGCTCCGATCATGCCGGCGAAACCGGGGCGGTGATGATCTATCGCGGCATCCTGGCGGTCGCCAGCGACCGCGCGCTGCGCGATTTCGCCGCCCGTCACATGGCGACGGAGCGCCGGCATCTGGATCTTATGGAAGCCCTGCTGCCGCCGGACCGGCGCAGCCTGTTGTTGCCAATTTGGCGACTGGCGGGGTTCCTGACCGGCTGCCTGCCGGCCTTGGCCGGACCGCATGCGGTCTATGCGACGATTGAGGCGGTGGAGAGCTTCGTCGACCGCCATTACGCCGAACAACTTGCCAAGCTACCCGCAGACGCGGCGGCGGAACCGCTGCGCCAATTGCTTCAGCAATGCCAGGCCGAGGAGGTGGAGCATCGCGACGAGGCGGCGGCGCTGCGCGGCGCCCCGCCCGGGCCGCTGCTGCGCGGCTGGGCCTGGATGGTCGGCCATGGCAGCGCCGCCGCTGTCGCCGCCGCGCGGCGGCTGTGACAACGTTGGTCATCGGCGCGGCTGGGGGCTTGGGCGCGGCGCTGCTCACTGCCTCAGGGCCAGCGGCGATTGGTCTGTCACGCAGCAGCGTCCCCCCGCTCGACCTGCTATCGGAGCCGAGCATCGCTGCCGCGGCACGCCACTTGGACAAGCAGGGGATCGACCAGATCATTCTGGCCAGCGGCTTCCTGCACGGTGCGGGCTTTGCGCCAGAGAAGGCGATGCGCCAGCTTGATCCCGCGCATCTCGCCCATGCCTTCGCGGTGAACGCGATCGGTCCGGCGCTCGTGCTCAAGCATTTCCTGCCGCTCCTGCCGCGCGACCGGCGGGTGGTCTGCGCCGCGCTATCGGCTCGGGTCGGCAGTATCGGGGATAACCGGCTGGGCGGGTGGTGGAGCTACCGGGCCAGCAAGGCGGCGCTGAACCAGATCCTCCGCAACGCGGCGATCGAGTTGGCGCGGACCCATCCGCAGGCGATCCTGGTCGCCATCCATCCGGGAACAGTGGCCACGCCGCTTTCGGCACCCTTCGCCAAGTCAGGGCTGCCGGTGGCCACGCCGGAACAGGCAGCCGCCCGAATCCTCGATGTCCTGGCGCGGCTGCGGCCGGAAGATACCGGCGGCTTCTTCGATCAAGCGGGGCAGCCGGTGCCCTGGTAGCACCGGCCGCCCAGCGCCGGGATCAGGCGGCGCGGGCCATACCGCGCAGCACATAGTGCAGGATGCCGCCGTTCTTGTAGTACTCGACCTCATCGGCGGTATCGATGCGGCTCATCACCGGGACACGGTCCACCGCACCGCCTGGACGATGGATCACCAGTTCCAGCATCTGCCGCGGCTTAATGTCGTCGAGGCCGAGAATGTCGATCGTCTCCTCGCCGGTAATGCCGATCGAATTGCGATCCTGGCCATTGGTGAAGACCAGCGGCAGCACGCCCATACCGACGAGGTTGGAGCGGTGGATGCGCTCGAAGCTCTCGACGATCACCGCCTTCACGCCCAGCAGGAAGGTGCCCTTGGCCGCCCAGTCGCGGGAGGAGCCGGTGCCATATTCCTTGCCACCGAAGATAACCAGCGGCACGCCTTCCCCGCGGTACTGCATGGCGACGTCGTAGATTGGCGCCACCTTGCCATCCGGCAGGTGCTTGCTCATGCCGCCCTCGACACCGGGCAGCATCTCGTTCTTGATGCGGATATTGGCGAAGGTGCCACGCATCATCACTTCATGGTTGCCGCGGCGGGCACCGTAGCTGTTGAAGTCGGCCTGCCGGACTTGATGTTCGGTGAGATATTCGCCAGCGGGCGAGGCCTTGCGGATATTGCCGGCTGGGGAAATGTGGTCGGTGGTGATGGAATCCGCCAGCACCGCCAGGACCCGCGCGCCGGTGATCGGCTGCAGGGGCTGCACCTCCAGGGTGATGCCCTCAAAATAGGGGGGGTTCTGGACGTAGGTGGAGCCGGAGTTCCAGCGATAGGTGTCGCTGTCGGCATCGACCCGGATCGATTGCCACTGCTCCGGCCCCTTGAAGACGTCGGCGTAGCGCTCGGTGAACATCTTGCGGGTGACGAAGGCGTGCACCGTATCGGCCACTTCCTTCTGGGTCGGCCAGATATCCTTCAGATAGACATCCTGGCCGTTGCTGCCCTTGCCGATCGCCTCCTTCGACAGGTCCTTCTTCACCGTGCCGGCCAGCGCATAGGCGACGACCAGCGGCGGCGAGGCCAGGTAATTGGCGCGCACATTGGCATGCACGCGCCCTTCGAAGTTGCGGTTGCCCGATAGCACGGCCGAGACAACGAGCGTCTCGCCCTCCACCGCATCGACGATGGCATCCGGCAGCGGTCCGGAGTTGCCGATGCAGGTGGTGCAGCCATAGCCCGCGATGTTGAAGCCGAGCGCATCGAGATGCGGTTGCAGACCGGACTGCGCCAGATAATCGCTCACCACCTGGCTGCCCGGGGCGAGCGAGGTCTTCACCCACGGCTTGGACCGCAGGCCCAGCTCATGCGCCTTCTTGGCCACGAGGCCGGCCGCAATCAACACATAGGGGTTCGAGGTATTGGTGCAGGAGGTGATCGCCGCGATCACCACATCGCCATGGCCGAGATCGTAATTCGCCCCAGAGATCTTCACCCGCTTCTCCGCCGCATCGCCCGGCACGCCCATGACGCCGGCGGCGAGGTCCTTGCCGAAGGCTGTGGCGACGTTCGACAGCGCAACCCGATCCTGCGGCCGCTTCGGGCCGGCGAGGGAGGGCTCGACGGTACCGAGGTCGAGCTCCAACGTATCGGTGAAGACAGGATCGGGCGCGGCGGCATCGCGCCAGAGGCCCTGCGCCTTGCTATACGCCTCGACCAACTTGATCCGATGCTCGTCACGGCCGGAGAGGCGGAGATAGCCGATGGTGGTGGCATCGACCGGGAAGAAGCCGCAGGTCGCGCCATATTCCGGGGCCATGTTGGCGATGGTGGCGCGATCCGGCAGCGCCAGGTCGTCAAGGCCGGGTCCGAAGAACTCGACGAACTTGCCCACCACGCCTTTCTTGCGGAGCAGCTGGGTGACGGTCAGCACCAGATCTGTCGCGGTGACGCCTTCCTTCAGCTTGCCGTGCAGGCGGAAGCCGATAACGTCGGGGATCAGCATGGCGATCGCCTGGCCGAGCATCGCCGCCTCCGCCTCGATGCCGCCGACACCCCAGCCGAGCACGCCCAGCCCATTCACCATGGTGGTGTGGCTATCCGTGCCATAGCAGCTATCGGGATAGACATAGGTCTCGCCGATATCCGTCGCCGTCCAGACCACCTGCGCCAGGTATTCGAGGTTCACCTGGTGGCAGATGCCGGTGCCCGGCGGGACGACGCGGAAATTGTCGAAGGCCGACTGCCCCCAGCGGAGGAACTCATAGCGCTCACCATTGCGCTCGAACTCGACATCGACGTTTTTCTGCAACGAATCGGCGGCACCCGAATAGTCGACCATCACCGAGTGATCGATGACCAGATCGACCGGCACCAAAGGGTTCACCTTCCGCGGATCGCCACCGAGCTTGATGATGCCGTCGCGCATGGCGGCCAGATCGACGACCCCGGGCACACCGGTGAAATCCTGCATCAGGATGCGCGCCGGGCGGAAGGGGACTTCCTTGTCCGAACGGCCCTGGGCCAGCCAACCGGCAATCGCGCGGGCGTCATCGACCGTGTAGCTGCTGCCGTTCTCAAAGCGCAGCACGTTCTCGAGCAGCACCTTCAGGCTGTAGGGCAAGCGAGCAATATCGCCGATCGACTTCGCCGCAGCAGGCAGGCTGAAATAGTGATAGTTTTTGCCGTCGACCGTGAGGGTCTGGCGGGTCTTCAGGCTGTCCTGCCCGATCATGCGCATGATCCGGAACCTTCCTCAATTGGCGTCCAGCGGGGCGGCCCCGCGGCCGGCGCCGTTGCGGCGCAACACGCTCACGTTTAAGCACGGGTCGCCGGGGTGGTCCACGGGCGGCGATTGCAGGGAAGGCAGGTCGGCAATGTTGGAGGCGCAGGATCTCGCCTGCCGGCGTGGAGAGCGGGCGATCTTCGCCGGCCTCTCCTTCCGCCTCGCCCCGGGCGAAGCCTTGCTGCTGCTCGGCGCGAATGGTTCGGGCAAATCCAGCCTGCTGCGCCTGCTCGCCGGGCTGCTGGCCCCGGCCGAGGGGCGGCTGCTCTGGGACGGGACCGATGCCCTCGCCGATCGGGCGGCGCATGCCACGCGGCTGCGCTACCTCGCACATCAGGAGGCGTTGAAGCCAAGCCTGACAGCGACGGAAAATTTGGATTTCTTCGCCCGGCTCTGGGGCGGAACGCCGGCGGCGGCGCTGGCGAGGCTCGATCTCTCCCCGCTTGCCGATCTGCCTGTGCGCCTGCTCTCGGCTGGGCAGCGGCGGCGCCTGGCGCTGGCCCGCCTCGCGCTGGCGCCGGTACCGCTTTGGTTACTGGATGAACCGACGCTTGGGCTGGATGCGGCGGCGGTCGGGCGGCTTGGCGGGCTACTCGCCTCGCATCGGGCGGCGGGCGGGATGGTGCTGGCGGCGACCCATTTGCAGCTGCCCCTCCCCGGGGCGCGGGAGTTGCAGCTGTGATCGCCCTGTTGCGGCAGGAAATGCGGCTCGCGCTGCGGCATCCGGCCGATAGCCTGGCCGCGGTCATGTTCTTCGTCCTCGTGGCAGCGCTCTTTCCCTTCGGCATTGGCCCAGCACCCGAGACACTGGCGCGGATCGCCCCCGGCGCATTATGCGCCGCCGCGCTGCTCGCCGCGCTGCTGCCGCTTGATCGGCTGTTCGGCGCCGATGCCGAAGACGGGATGCTTGACCAATTATTACTGTCCGGTCTGCCGTTGGTCCTGGTCGCGCTGGCCAAGGCCTTGGCGCATTGGCTGACAACCGGCCTGCCGCTGCTGCTGGCCGCCCCGATCGCGGCGGCGATGCTGAACCTGCCGGTCGCCGCCTGGGGCGTCGCAATGGCAGCGCTTGGTCTTGCGACCGGGTTTCTTTCCCTGCTGGGTACGGCCGGGGCGGCGTTGACGCTGGGCGCGCGGCGCGGTGGGGTCCTGTTGCCCCTGCTGGTCCTGCCGCTCGCGATTCCGTCGGTGATCTTCGGCGCGGCGGCGATCGAGGCCGCCGCCGCGGGTCTTCCCGCGCGACCCTATCTGCTGCTGTTGGCGGCGCTTCTGGCGGCTGCCTTGCCGCTCGCCCCGCTCGCCACCGCGGCGGCGCTCAGGGTAGAGTAGTTCAATGCTCGATCAGGCCCTGGCGTATATCGGCGGCAACCGCACCGCCTTCATCGCCCTGGCGATGGTTATGCTGTTCGGCCTGCTGGCCCGGCGGCGGTGATCCATCGTGCGCCGCGCCGCATGAGATTCAGGCCGGCTTGAACTGCGGATAGGGCGGCCCGTCATCCTTGGTCGGACGCCAGGTGACCACCACCTTGTCGCCGATCGCCACCTTGTCGAAGTCGCATTCCACGATGTTGGTCATCATGGTGGGACCTTCCTCAAGCGTGACATAGGCGACCGCGTAGACTTCCGGCGCGCGCTTCATGACGCTGACGCTGTAGATGGTGCCGCGGCCGGAAGCCGGGACCCATTCGGTCTTCTCGCTGAAGCAGTGCGGGCAGACGCCGCGCGGGTACCAATGCGCCTTGCCGCACGCGGTGCAGCGCTTAATGAGGAATTTCCCGTCTTTCGCCGCCGCCCAGAAGGCCTCCGTCTCCGGATTGACCAACGGGGCGGGAATGGCGCGTTCCTTGACCATCGGTTTCACTCCCTTTCCATGATCAGCGTCGCCGCGCCGTGCCGGCTGCCAAGCAGCCCGCCCGTGCCGTGGGCCAGGGCGATGTCACAATTCTTCACCTGAACCGCGGGATGCGCTTCGCCGCGCAGCTGGCGGACGGCTTCGATCACCTTGGTGATGCCGCCGCGATTGGCGGGATGGTTGTTGCACAGTCCGCCGCCATCGGTATTGAACGGCAACTTGCCAACGCCCGAGATCAGATTGCCATCCGCGACGAAGCGGCCGCCCTGGCCCTTGGCGCAGAACCCCAGATCCTCGATCTGCATCACCACCGTGATGGTGAAGCTGTCGTAAATGCTGGCGTACTTGATATCGGTCGGCTTCACGCCCGCCTCCGCGAAGGCGGCCGGGCCGCTGCGGACCGCGGCGGAATAGGTCAGGTCGACTGCACCGCCCATCTGGCCCTTCATGCTCTCCCCGGCGCCGATCACCTTGACCAGCGGCCGCTTGAGGCTGCGTGCGATCTCCGGCGCGACAACCACCAGCGCCCCACCCCCATCGGAGACGACGCAGCAATCCATCCGGTGCAGCGGCGTCGCAATGAGCGGGCTTTCGACCACCTGCTGCACCGTGACGACATCGCGCAGCATGGCGTGCGGGTTGTGCTGGGCGTGATGGCTGGCCGCCACCTTCACCCAGGCAAGCTGCTCACTGGTCGTGCCGAATTCGTACATGTGGCGCGCCGCGCACATGGCATAGGCGTTCACCGTGGCGATGCCGGTCGGGAATTCCCATTGCGTATCCGGGGCATCCGCCCCGCGCACGCGCGGCGTCGCCCCCGAATGACCTTCTGAGCGCGGTCGCCCGGCCAGCGTGATCAGCGCCACCTTGCACTTGCCCGTGGCGATCGCCTCAGCCGCATGCGCGACATGAGAGATGTAGGAACAGCCACCGACATCGGTACTGTCCAGGTGCCGGAGCTTGAGGTTCATGTAGTCGGCCATGGCCAGTGGCCCGAGGCCGGGAGCGTCGCCGGCGCAGAAATAGCCGTCGACATCATCCTTCGTCAGGCCGGCATCGGCCAGCGCGCCGACCGCGCTTTCGGCGTGCAACTGCGCGACGGACTTGTCCTTCGCCAGCCGGGTCGGGTGCTCATAAGCCCCGGCAATATAGGCTGTTCCCTTGATGCTCATGATCCCTCTCAGGCGTCGAGGATGGCGGCGTGGGCGAAATTGCTCAGCACGTCCATGCGCTGGTTGTGGAAGAGTTCGGTCTGACGGCAATTCGCGAAGAAGGCGAAGGAAAGGCCGGTCGTCGGATCCGCCCAGCAATAGGAGGAACCAACACCGCCATGGCCAAAGGTGCGCGGATGGGCGATGGCGCCCAGCCCACGGGCCACTGGGTGATCGCCGCGGCTATGCGGGCCGATACCACGGTGCATGGGCAAGCCCATATAATCGTCGATCAGGTTTCCTGTATGGTCGGCGGTGACGAACTGCACCATGCGCGGCGAGAGCACGCGCACGCCTCCCAGCTCGCCGCCTTGGGCGAGCATCTGGTAGAAAGCGGCCATGCCGCGCGCCGTGCCGTAGCCGCCACCGCCAGGAATTCCTGCCGCGTGATGCGCCGGCGTGTTTTCCCCGGCGCGCGCCTGGAAGCCGCCGCCCGGTTGGGGGTCGTAGATATCGGCCGTGCGTGCCATGGCGGCATCGGGCACGCCGACGAAGACTTCGTCTTCAAGCCCGAGCGGAGCGAGCACGCGACGCTTGATAAAAGCGCGGAAATCCTCGCCGGTGATCGCCTCGATCAGCACGGCGCAGGTCCAATGGGCGGCGGCCGGGTGGTAACGCATGCGGCTGCCCGGGGTCCATTCCAGGGAGAAGTCGCCAACCGTCCGGCGCAACAGCTGGTGATCCGCCCAGCAAGCCTCAGGTACCACTGCCGAAGGGAAACCCGCCTGGTGCGTCAGCACCTGAAAGACCGTGATCTCGGCCTTGCCGTTGGCGGCGAATTCCGGGACGTGCTGCGCGATGGGGTCGGAAAAGCGCAGCAGCCCGTCCTCGACCAGCATCCAGACGGCAGCGGCGGTAATCACCTTGGTATTCGAATACATCAGGAACAGCGTACGCGGATCCGCCGGCTGGCTGAGACGCGCCTGGCCGAAGCTCTTGAACAGCGCCAGCTTGCCGTACCGGGCGATGGCCAGCTGCGCGCCGGCCTGATGGCCTTGGGCGATGTGCTGCTCGATGACAGCGCAGGCCCGGGCCAGCTTACCGGGATCGAGGCCAAGTGCCTCCGGGTTCGATTCAGGCAGCGGAAAGGCCATGGTGTCGCTCCTCGGGGAAGGTATCGTTGAGTGCCGGCATCACCTCGCGCGCGAAGAGGCGGGCGGAGCCCAGCATTTCGTCGGGAGAGAGGTCGCCGAAGGCGAAGCGGCCGACCACATAGTTCACGCCCGTCTCTCGGACTTGCGCGAGCAGGCTATCGCGGATCATCGCAGGCGTGCCGGCGAAGGCCAGCCCAGCCGCCTCGGCTTCGGCGAAATCCTCGCTCATCCGGGCATTGATCGGGGCCGCGCCGTGGTCCCGCCACAGCTTCATGAAGTGCGTCGCATGCAACCGCCAGGCACGGCTGGCGATCGCCCGCGCCTCGGCCGCTGTATCGGCCAGCACCATGGCGCGCGAGAGACCAATAGGTGGCAAGGGGTCAGGCCGCGTCCAGCTGCGGCGATACTGCGCGACGATGTCGGCGATCCGCCCGACCGGGCCGTTGGTCACCGTCGCCGCGCCCAGCTTGGCCGCTCGCTCGGCGTGTTCCAGCGTGGCGCAGGGCATCCAGAGCGGCGGATGCGGCAATTGCTTGGGGCGGAGTACCATCGGCACTTTGCGGCATTGCCAGAAGCGGCCCTCGTAATCGACCACCTCCTGGGTCAGCGCCTGCAACAGGATCGCCGTCGCCTCCTGCAGCATCGCCGGGCTCGCCGCTGGATCGACGCCGTGGTAGCCGAGCTCGAAGGGCGACACGCCGCGGCCGATGCCCAGCTCGAACCGTCCGTGGCTCAGATGGTCGAGCAGACAGACCTCCTCGGCAACCTGCAACGGATGCCGCAGGGGCAGGATGTAGACGAGCGGGCCGAGGCGAATGCGGCGGGTTCGCTGCGCCACCGCGCTCAGCCAGGCGCCGGTCGCCGGCGTGGTGGAGAGCGGCGTCGCGTGATGCTCGCTCACGTGATAGCGGTCGAAGCCCGCCTGATCATAGAACGCAACCAATTGCAGACGGGCTTCGTAATGCGCCGTCAGATCGAGGACGCCGAGATCGTTCTGGTCAAATACGCCGAACTGCACGTCAGCCTCCCCCCACTGCTTGGAGACAGCCTAACAGGCTGGCGGCGGGAGGCTAGAGCAGGTGGTGATCGGTCGATCACAGGGTGATCTGACCAATCGGGGGGACCTCCGCATCAGGGCCCCGTCAATCGGCCTGGATGCGCGCCTTTTGGATCACCGTGGCCCAGCGCTCCGCATCGCTGCGGATCAGGGCGCTCAGCGCCGCCGGCGGTTCATTGACCGGCTCCAGCCCCAGCGCGGCGATCCGCTCCGCCACCTCCGGCCGTGCCAAGGCCTGGCCGATCGCCAAGTTCAGCCGCAGGGCGATGGCCGGATCGGTGCCAGGCGGCGCCACGATACCGTGCCAGCCCACGGCCTCGGCGCCGGTCAGCCCGGCTTCGGCAAGGGTCGGCACCTCCGGCAGCGCCGCCGTCCGGCTGCCACCCGAGACGAAAAGGCCGCGCAGCCGGCTGCCGCGCACATGGTCGGTCACCGCGCCGATATTGATCAGCACCCCCTGCAGGCTGCCGCCCAGCAGGTCGTTCACCGCCAACGCGCCGCCCTTATAGGGAACATGCGTCCAGCGGCATTCGGTCGCCGCCTGCACCACCTCTCCCAACAGATGCGCGAGGCTGCCATTGCCCGGCGTGCCAACCGCGACGGCATCGCGCCGTGTCAGCGCGACGAACTCCTCCAGCGTCCGGGCCGGGCTATCGGCCCGGACCACCAGGATCTGTGGTACCCGAACGGCGCGGGCGACCGGCGTGAAGGTGAGCGGGTTGAAACCAAGGCGCGGAAAGAGCGCGCTGTTGATGGACAGGCTGTCGGAGCCCGCCAGCAGCGTATAGCCATCGGGGTTGGCCCGCGCCGCTGCATCGTAGCCAATATTGCTGCCGGCGCCGGGCAGATTATCAACCTGTACATTCTGGCCAAGCGCCGCAGCGAGTTGCCGGGCGAGGAGCCGGGCGACGATGTCCTGGCTGCCGCCGGCGGCGACCGGGACGATGTAGCGAAGCGGTCTTTCGGTCGGCCAAGCGGCCTCGGCGCGCACCGGCAGGGCGAGCACTGCAGCGCCAAGGCCAAGCAGGGAGCGGCGGTTCAACACCATGTCAGGCGGTCTCCAGACGCAGGCGGCGCAGCCCGAGCGGCAGGCCACCATCGAGGGATGGCTGATAGGCGATGTCGATCCGCCGCGCAGCAGCGAGGAAGGCGACCGGATCGGCGGTTGCGGGCAACTCGATGCTGTCCACCCCGACCCGACGCAGCATGGTCAGGTGGTCAGGCAGCACATGGCCGGTGGCGCGCAATTCGCCGCGGAAGTGATGATGTTCCCGCAATGCCCGCGCCTGCGTGAAAGCGCGGCCATCGCGCGAACCAGGCAGGCGGAGGACAATCAGCGCGAGGTCCGGAAGCCAGGGCGCCAGCACATCGACCGCGGCGTCTGGCGGCAGCAGGACGCCGAGCGGCGCAGTGCGACCACCGGCCACCTCGCCGGCCAGCACCCGCGCGAGGTCGATCAGCGCCGGGCCTGGTGGCAAGGGCGCGCCTTCGGGCACGCGGAGATAAGGGTCTTCGGTCAATCGGCCGTCACGCAGCAGGGCCATAGAGCGCCTCCTTGAAGGGGCCGATGCCCACGCGGCGATAGGTGTCGATGAAGCGTTCGCCCTGCCGGCGCAGCGCCAAATGCCGCCGCAGGATGGTCTCAATGGCGTCGGTGATGCGCTCATAGGCGAAGCCCGGGCCGACCAGATCGCCGATCGCAGGCTGGTCACCGGCCTCACCGCCGAGCGTGACCTGGTAGCTCTCGGCACCGCGCTTATCGACGCCGAGGATACCGATATGCCCGACATGGTGCTGACCGCAGGCGTTGATGCAGCCGGAGATGTTGAGATGCAGCTCCCCCAGATCATGCATCCGGTCGAGCTCGGCGGCGCGGGCGCTGATCATCTGCGCAACCGGGATGCTGCGAGCCGTCGCCAGGGCGCAGTAATCCATCCCGGGGCAGGCGATGATATCGGTCACCAGGCCCGGATTGGGCGTCGCCAACCCGGCCGCGAGCAGCCCGGCATGCACCGCCGGGAGATCGGCTTGCCGGATATGCGCCAGCACCAGGTTCTGCGAATGGGTGACGCGGATCTCGCCAAAGCTGAAGCGCTCGGCGAGATCGGCGACAGCCTCCATCTGGGCGGCTGAGGCATCCCCCGGGATACCCCCGATCGGCTTCAGGGAAATGGTAACCGAGGCATGGCCCGGCTGCCGATGGGGACGGACGCAACGCGCCGCCCAGACGCGGAGCGCGGGATCATCGGGCAGCGGGACAGGCGTGGCCGCGGCGAAGGGCGGGGGGGCGAAATGCCGCGCGATGCCGGCGACGACCGCGGGGTCCAGGCGATAGCGACCGCGCGGCAGGCGGGCGAATTCCGCCTCAACCTTGCGCCGGAATTCGGCCGGCTGATCGCGGACCAGGATCTTGATGCGGGCGCGATAGATATTCGCCCGCTCGCCTTCGGCATTGTAGACGCGGAGCACGGCTTCGAGGTAGGCGAGCAGCTCCTCCTCCGGCAGGAATTCGCGCAGCCGCGCTGAGAGCAGCGGCGTGCGGCCGAGGCCGCCACCGGCCCATACCTCAAAGCCGATCGCACCGGCAGCGTCGCGCCGGGCGATCAGCCCGACGTCGTGGATCCGCATCGCCACGCGGTCCTCTGGCGCGCCAGTGATGGCGATCTTGAACTTGCGCGGCAGCCAGGTGAACTCCGGGTGCAGCGTCGACCATTGCCGGATGATCTCGGCATAGATGCGCGGATCGACGATCTCCTCCGGATCGGCGCCGGCATATTCATCGGTTGTGGTGTTGCGGATGCAATTGCCGCTGGTCTGGATGCCATGCATGTCGACAGCCGCGAGGGCCCGCATGATCTCCGGCACATCCTCAAGCCGCGTCCAGTTGAATTGGATGTTCTGGCGGGTGGTGAAATGGCCGAAGCCGCGGTCGTAACGACGGGCGATCATGGCCAATTGCCGAAGTTGCGCCGCGTTCAAGACGCCATAGGGAATGGCGATGCGGTACATATAGGCGTGCAATTGCAGATAGATGCCGTTCATCAGGCGCAGCGGCTTGAACTCATCTTCGCTGAGTTCGCCGCACAGCCGGCGGGCGATCTGCTCGCCAAACTCGCCGATGCGCTGATCGAGGAATTCGCGGTCGATCGCGTCATAGCGATAGGTGCGCGCGTGCGGCGGGACAGCCGGCCGCTCTGGGGCAAGGATTACATTCATCGTCGTGGCCTCGTCAGGATGCCATGCGCCACGCGTCCGGCACCGCGGCAATGCTCGGCCCGGCGAGACGCAATTTTTCGCGGATACGGACCGGGACTGGACCTTCGGGGGCCGGCGCGACCTCCACGGCGTAGACACCGATCACCTCCTGACGCGCCTCGCCAAGGCGGGCGCGGGCGAGCGTCGCATCAGCCGCTGCTGGGGCAACGATCAGGGCGGCGGCGATGTCCTCCAGCCAGCTTTCGCCAGCACCGAACCAGACCACCCGGCCATCGCGCAAGCGATTGGCGGTAAAGACGCTTGGGGCGGTGAGGGGGCGGGGCTTGGGGGGGGCGCTCATCGATCAACTCCGAGCCAGCGATTCAGCAGGCCGCCGGTATTTAACGCCACGAAAAAGGATGATCAATGGGGATTTCCCGATGACAAGACGTTGGTATTGGACGGCGCTTATGTCTGGCATAGCCGCTATATTGCTTTTTATAATCGTGATTATATGCCCTACCCGCGACGCTTCGCCAAGCTCTCCCACATCCCCCCGTGGCGATAGCGGCCGGGCGGTGTAGCCTCTCGCGGTGCTCCACTCGCTTCGCCCTGCCCTGGCCGGTGCCGCCGCCACCGCCGCCGGCAATGGCCTCGCGCGCTTCGCCTTCGTCCCGCTGTTCCCGGCGATGGTCGGCGCCGGCTGGGTCGATGGCGGCGAGGCCGGGGCGCTCGGCGCCGCCACGCTGCTTGGCTATCTGATCGGCGTGCTCAGCGGCCGGGCGGCCGGACGGCGGCTCGGCGTGCCCCGGCTGCTGGATACCGGGATGGCGATTACCCTGCTGACCCTTCTCGCCTGTGCCTGGAATGGGGGTTTCGCATGGCTCGCGTTTTGGCGGACGCTGGCGGGCATCGGTGGCGGCCTGCTGATGGCGTTGGCGGGGCCGGCCAGCCAAGCCTCGGTGGCGGCGGACCGCCGGGGGCTGGCGGGCGGGGTGGTCATCGCAGGCGTCGGTATCGGTGTTGGGCTCGGTGCCGTGTTCGTGCCGATCGTTCTCAGCGCCGGCATTCCTGCCACTTGGCTCGGGCTCGCTGTCATCGTGTTGCTGCTCTGGGCCTTGGCGCATCGCCACTGGCCGGACATGGCGCTGACAGGGGCCACGGCGGCGCCCGCCCCGCAGGCGCGCCTGCTGCTGCTGACCTACGGGCTGCATGCCGCCGGGATGCTGGCGCCCATGGTCTATCTGGCCGATCTGGCGGCGCGCGGCCATGGTCTTGGGATTGGCATCGGTGCCGCCCTATGGCTGGTCTTTGGGCTGGCGGGCATTGCGGGCGGCATCCTCTCCGGCCGCGTCACGGACCGCCTCGGCGGCCGCCCCACCCTGGTCCTTTGGCTAGCGATCCAGAGCCTCGCGCTGGGCCTGACCTTGCTGCCCGCCGCCTGGCTGGTGCTACCCGCTGCTGCCGCCGCCGGCTTTGCGGCCATGGGCGTCACCACCGTGACCCTGACCGTCGCGCGGGAATGGGCGGGGCCCGGCGCGGGCGCGCTCTGGGTCCATGCCACGGCGGTCTTCGCCGTGGTGCAGACGCTGCTCGGCTTCGCCCTTGCCGCGCTTTTTGCCGCAACCGGGGAAAGCCATGCGGCGGTCTTCGGCTGCGGGTTTCTGGCCTCCCTCGCCGGCCTGATCGCCGCCGAGGCGCTCCGCCGCACCCGCCCGCCGCTCAGCCGCCGGGAAGATAACCTGCTCTAGTGGTGCGTGCCAGACGGATGGTACCGTCTGGCACGCACCACTAGCCATTGATTTGGTGGGCCGATTCACCCGACGCTTGGGTACCAAGCGTCGGGTGAATCGGCCCACTAGGATACCCCGTTATGCGCTCTTTCCTCCTCGCCCTCCTCCTTCCCCTCGGCGCTGCCGCCGCGGCCGAATTGCCGGTCACTGCCGTCACCCTCTCCTCCGCCGGCCTCGCTGAGATCGAGCGGCGCGGCCCGCTGCCTGGTGCGGAGCCGATCCGTTTCCGCGCCCCGGTGGATGCCGTCGACGATATCCTCCGCACCCTGATTCTGCGGGACCCTGCCGGGCGCGTCGCCGGGTTCAGCCTGCCCGGCCAGGATCTGCAGACCGAAGCCTTCCGCGATCTGCCGGTGAAGCCGAATGATTTCGCCAGCCGCATCGCCCTGCT
>Ga0209188_1000774_pt1 | contig 29053 bp, 25 predicted proteins | sample C_130625_EF_Meta_FD_187307 | JGI IMG/M metagenome (GOLD analysis project Ga0209188, IMG submission 187307) | Freshwater microbial communities from Lake Croche, Canada to study carbon cycling - C_130625_EF_MetaG (SPAdes) (version 2) | ecosystem: Environmental > Aquatic > Freshwater > Lake... | reverse complement strand
GGACCGCTAGCCGGTGTCATCGCCGATCGCTTCGATCGCCGCCGCCTCATGGTCGCAGTCGACATCATGCGAGCTGCGTTATACATCTCTATCCCAATCGTTCACACATACTTCTGGCTCTACACCGCAATGATCTTGGTCGAATGCCTAACGCTCTTCTGGTCACCGGCCAAGGAAGCATCTGTTCCTAATCTTGTTCCGCGCGATAAGTTAGAGAATGCAAATCAAGTTTCACTCTTAGCCGCATATGGCACAGCACCCGTTGCTGCAATCTTGTTCTCACTGCTCACACTTCTCTCTGGTGCAATCGCTGCAATCAGCCCACTACTTCCTACCAACTCGGTCGACATCGCGCTCTATATCAACGCTGCATCATTCCTCTTTGCCGCATGGACAATCCGATCCTTAAAAGAAATTCCTAAAGGCGCTGCCTCTAAGAAAACTGAGAACGAGAACGTTGGCCAATCCCTTATCCAAGGATGGAAATCTGTCTCTGAATCTAAAATCATCCGCGGCCTGATCATCGGAATGGTCGGTGCATTCTCAGCAGCAGGAGCTGTTATCGGCCTTGCCCGCACATTCGTCGGCGATCTCGGCGGCGGCGATGCTGCATACGGTGTTCTCTTCGGTTCAGTCTTCACCGGCCTTGCTATCGGAATCGCATACGGCCCCAAGATATTTGCACAGTTCTCTCGCCGCCGTTTATTTGGCGCATCCCTTTCAACAGCAGGTATCTTCCTTGTTCTCCTTGCAGCAATCTCTAACTTAACGCTCTCTATCTTTATCGTTGCCATCCTCGGTGCCTTCAGCGGCATCACCTGGGTAACCGGCTTCACTATGCTGGGCATGGAGGTCCACGACGAGATCCGCGGCCGCACCTTTGCCTTCGTGCAATCACTGATCCGCATTACCTTGGTGGCAGTCCTCGCCATCGCACCGATCATCGCCGCCACAATCGGTGTGCATCACTACAAAGTTCATAACATCGAGCTCAATTACAACGGCGCACAAGCCACCATCCTGATCGCCGGCATCATCGCAGTTCTTATCGGTTCAATTTCTTATCACCAGATGAAAGATCGCCCCACAGTTTCATTGTGGTCTGACATCTTGGCAGCGCTTCAAGGCGAACTTGGTGCAATCACCGGTGCACCCACACAAGGAATCTTTATCGCATTCGAAGGCGGCGAAGGCACTGGCAAATCAACACAATCACAATTACTTGCCAAGTGGCTTGAACAAGAAGGCGAAACAGTTGTTCTATCCCGAGAACCTGGCGGAACCGATCTCGGAAAAGACTTGCGCAAAATTCTATTAGGTCATGAAACTGGACAGATCTCACCACGCGCCGAAGCACTTCTATACGCTGCAGATCGTGCGCACCATGTCTATTCAGTAATTCGCCCAGGTCTTGCCGAAGGAAACGTTGTTATCTCTGATCGTTACTTCGATTCATCAGCTGCATATCAAGGCGCAGGTCGCGTACTGAACCCATCTGAAGTTGCACGTATCAGCCGCTGGGCAACTGAAAGTTTGTATCCAACCCTGACAATCCTTATCGATGTCCCTGCCGAAATCGGATTAGGCCGCCTGCAATCACGCGACCGCCTTGAAGCAGAACCAACCGATTTCCACGAACGCGTGCGCCAAGAATTTCTACAAATCGCCATGATGGATCCAGAACGCTACTTCGTAGTCGACGGAACCCAATCAGTCGAAGAAATCCACGAACAAATCATCACTCACGTTGCCGAACTTCCGGCTCTTAAGCGCAATGCACAAGGCCCACAACAAAATAAATTCCTCAAGCCAATTCGTATCGCAAGGAATGCCGTAGTTGCGAAAGTTGCGGGCACAACCCAAGGACACAATTCAACAAAAATGGGGAAGAGTACATAAAATGAAAAGTAATGCCAAGATTCAAATGTATGAAGCCTGGAAACTCCCGCTCGCACTATTTACATTTTTTGTAGTGTTGCAAGTGACTGACTGGATACCGCTGAAGTTTTGGGGCATCCGTGGGGGGGTAGATTTCATGGACGGACACGATATCTTGAATTTGGCAAACTGCTATAAACTGGAAGGCAATATTGTGTATTCGTCAAATGTAAAGTGTGGCGGATTTATCTACGGCAAGAATCTTTTGAAGATTTTAAAACTTCTTCATATCGGTCCTGGCTTAACTCCTATAGTCGGATACGTATTCATGTGCATTTTAGCGATCTTGATTGGCATTCAACTCGGATCGTTCAGCGAACTAAGGAAGAACCCGTTCTGGCTGCTTATAGCTATTTCACCGCCCGTCTTGTTGCTAGCCGAGCGCGCAAACTTCGACGTAGTCATGTTAGCCCTTGTTATTATCGCATCTATAATTTTTAGCAGCGGACATGAAGTATCCGCTTTAGTACCTCTCACCCTGGCAAGCTTGATAAAGTTTTACACCCTCCCACTTTTTTTAATTTTTTTTCTGATGAATAAGAGATTAACGACAAAATTAGTCACTCTCTTAACCGCAGCGATTGTTGCCTACCAAGTCACTTCTGATCTTAAGGCGATTAAAACTTCATTTCCAGAAAGTTACTCGTGGAAGTTTGGCATGTCTATCTGGCCAAGATATTTAGTTAAACTGGAATATCACGACCCTGGTGACTTGATTGACAATTTTATCGGCATAACTTTTTTGGCTCTCATAGTCGTTTTGATTTTGATCATTATGTTTAGAAACAACATCCCAATCGGCTCAGCCTTAGGTGGCTCACTAAAAACCAGAACCCTTTTTTATTTATTATTCATGTCTCACCTATCGTGCTACGTCTTCGGAATGAATTATGACTATCGACTAGTTTTTATAGCATTAGCATCCATCGTTTATTTAAGATGGTTGACGGACCAAAAAACGAAAACTTCAGACCTACTCGAGATTTTTATCATTATTGCTTTATGGTTTACCTACCCGAGTGGAGGATTTGAACCAATCGGAGATTTAGCCCTAGAAGCCATCACAGTGTATTTGGGTATTAGATTCTTGAATCTATTCTCTAATGATTTGAAATTCCAATATGGAAAGTAAAGTTTTTGAAAATCTTGTGGATCAAGAACACATCATCGATATCCTTAAAAAAGCAGTTGCCGCTTCTCGTACAGGCGAAGAATCACAAGAAATGACGCATGCGTGGGTCTTTACTGGCCCACCAGGATCAGGCCGCTCATCAGCAGCCGTCGCATTTGCGCAAGCACTTATCTGCCCTAACAATGGTTGCGGTACATGCCCAGATTGCAACTCTGCCAAAACCAGCGGTCACCCCGATGTCGAAATCATTCGCTCAGAAGGTCTTTCGATCAAAGTTGAAGAGATCCGCGAACTACTTACCCGCGTCGCATGGGCACCATCAATGGGCGGCTGGCGTGTAGTAGTTATGGAAGATGCCGATCGACTTACCGAATCTGCAGCGAACGCACTTCTTAAAGCTATTGAAGAACCCGGAACACGAACAGTCTGGTTGCTCTGCGCACCAACACTTCACGATGTATTACCAACTATCCGTTCACGTTGTCGCCACCTGCAGTTGCGCACGCCATCACTACAAGCAGTAATCAACGTCCTTATCAATCGCGACAACATCGCACCTGGTATGGCCGAATTCGCAGCACGCGTTAGCCAAGGTCACATTGGCCGAGCAAAATATCTTGCAACCAATGAATCAGTGCGCAGCAATCGCAAAATAATTATGCAGTCACCACTACAACTCGGCTCGCTGGCCGCAGCTTTCCAAGCAGCACAAACTCTTGTAGACCTCGCTACACAAGAGGCCGACCAATCATCTGAAGAACGCGATGAAAAGGAAATTGAAAAACTCCAAGAAGCTTATGGAAAAGGCGCAACGGGCCGCGGGATGGCAACCGGTGGTGCAAAAGCCGTTAAAGAGCTAGAGAAAGAACAAAAGGCCCGCGCCACCCGCATGGTCCGCGACTCAATCGACGGCGCACTTCTCGATATCGCAACCTTCTATCGCGATGTCATGATGGTGCAATCCGGAAATACCGAATCCATGATCAACACCGATATGCGCGAACAAATCGAAAGCTATGCCGCATCCCACCCATCACACTCAACAATTCTAAAAATCAACGCCATCATGGATGCCCGCACCAATCTTGCGCAAAATGCAGCTCCACTTGTCACGTGCGAAGCTCTGATGTGCCAATTAGCCAAGTCTTGACGATAGATTATAAATACGTCAGACAAGAAACAACAATCCACGGCTTTAATGACGATTTTGGGCGATTAATTTGTTAAGTTATACCCATGCGCGTACCCCTCGCTTCAAGCGGACTAAGGAAATCTGATATCGATGCCGTAATCCGCGTACTTGAATCCGGAAACTTGACTATGGGTAACGAAGTAAAAAACTTCGAAGCCAAAATGTCGAGTTACTTAGGGGTTAAACACTTTGTAATGGTCAATTCTGGATCTTCCGCAAACTTACTTATGATTGAAGCTCTCATGCGGCCAGCGGTTTCGCGACCTATGTTAAATCCCGGAGATAGTGTTTTAGTACCTGCAATCGCTTGGCCAACCACGATTTGGCCACTAATCCAATTAGGACTTAATCCGCTATTCGTCGACGTAGACCCTAGAACTCTTGCCCTAGATTTAGATGCAGCCCAGAATTTAATTGATACTTCCAGAATTCCAGTAAAAGGTATCTTTCCGATTCATCCACTTGGTTACGCAATACCTCCTTCCAAACTAGAAGAATTCACTTCTAGAAACGAACTAATTCTCATAAATGACGTTTGTGAATCCTTAGGTAGTTGGAGTGAGGGCAAGCATGCAGGGACTTCCGGTCTAGCCTCATCATTTTCGTTCTATTTTTCACATCACATAACAACTATGGAGGGCGGCGGAATAGCAACTGATAGTGATGCATTGGCTGACGATCTTCGCTCAATGAGATCCCATGGGTGGTCCCGCGATAGAACTGACGTGTCAACTTGGAATTCCCAGGTTTCAAGCAATGACTCTAAATTTCTATTCGTATCGACAGGATACAACGTCAGACCAATGGAAATTCAAGCAGCGATAGGTGCTCTTCAGATAGCTGAAATTGACACTTTTGTAAGTAAACGCAGGGAAATTGCCCGCCAAGTATGTGTGGCGTTGAAAGGAACGGATCTCTCGGTAATTGGAGAAAGTTCGTTTTTGAATGCAGAATCAGTCAAGTCTAACTCTTGGATGCTGATTCCCATTCAAGTAAATGGAAAGAATGTAGCCGAACGAAAAAAACAAATCCTAGAAAAATTGGCCGATTTGGAAATTGAAACACGACCAGTGCTAACCGGCAATTTCTTATCGCAGCCAGCCATTCAGAGAATTACTAGACATGCAGTTGATCCGAAGTCCTTCAAAGTGGCAACCGATATCACCGAATCTGCATTTTTGGTTGGTGCGCACCATGACCTAACCCGCGAACAGATAGATTTCTTGTGTAAATCTTTGAGAGAAATAAGTTTGATATAGTGAAATCAGTGGTTTCAAACGTCATTATTATCCCTTCATACAACGAAACTTTGGCCCTCCCACACCTCTTACAGGAGTTGAAGTCGGGTTTAACGCAACATGATGCCGTTATTATCATGGATGACAGTCCTCATGAGATATCGAGAGAAATTGAACGCAAATGCCACGAGGCGGTGATTAACTCTGAATTCGATTTCAAGTTTGAAAACTCAAGTCTTAAATCTGGCCGTGGTGCTGCAGTGCGGAGGGGAATGATCATCGCACTTTCAAACTTCCCAAATTTAAAAACGATTCTTGAGTGTGATGCAGATGGTTCACATCGACCAGTAGACATTCTAAAAATAAAGAACTCTATAAGCACGGCTGATCTGCTCGTGGGAAGCCGGTATCTTAAATCGAGCAAAATTCTCGGTTGGCCGGTTAACCGGAGAGTGTTTTCATGGTTTCTAAATAAGTCCATCCCAAAATTTACCGGTGTTAATTTGAAGGATATAACAAACGGATTAAGGAGATATTCGAAAAGAGCTATTGATGTTATTCTGTCCGAGATTCAACTAAACAACGGGTTCATCTATCTTTCAGAACAAGCAATCTTAATATCTAAGGCGGGCATGTCCATATCGGAAGAACCAATAATTTTCGTGGATCGAACCTTAGGCGCAAGTACTGTTACATGGCGAGAAATATTGAATTCTCTTTATGGCGTTATCAAATTGATCTTAGCAAAAACAAAAAATGGTTAGTATCTATTCGACGGGCTCAACCGGGACAATCGGAAAACATCTTCCTAGAGAAGTAGTTCCAGTTCATTTTAATTTAGCTTCGAACGAAGCAGAGTTTGAGTCCCTTGAATTCGCAAGCACATCTCATATTATTCACCTCGCGGGAGTGGTTGGACTATCGGAAGTCTTAAAGAATCCAGGGTATGCGCGTTCCGTTAATATTGATGGAACAGGTTTGCTAGCCAATCAATTTTTAAAGAAAAGTAAAGGCATTTTCTACTATGTTTCAACCTCACATGTGTACGCTCCAACGGATGGATTAATATCTGAGTCAAGCCTTCTTTCCCCTGTAAATATGTATGCGGAACAAAAGCTTGAAGCAGAAACTTTGCTCCAGGGCATCTTCAGGTTTGAGCCACTCAGACTTTGCATAATAAGAGTGTTTAGTGTTCTTGATTGGGATGTGGCTTCGTATACATTAGGAGGTGCAATCAGAAAGATGACTAATTCTAATTTCATTCTCTCTAACTCCTCGGATGTTCGCGATTTCTTGACCCCTAAGTCAATTGCCCAGGCGATTTATGAAATTGCTTCTTGTCAGACGCAAACCACAGTCCTTAATTTATGTTCAGGCATAGGCATCACGGTCGGTGCGGCGGCAAAGCGCATGCTCTCCGAAAGCGGGTTTGAAGTTGATGACGACCAATTCAGATGGGACTTAGGCCCAAATCCTTATGTTGTAGGAGATAATTCGCAACTCAAGTCACTGCACCCTCAACTACGTCTGTCCTGGCAGCCCTCAACCTTTAATTGATAGTGGTAATAACCACCCCTTTGATAAGGCAGAATTCAACCCATGCGCTTAGACCATGTTTCTTATGTGACATCCCATGAACAACTAGCTGACACAGTACAACGCTTAGGTTCTCGACTCGGCAGCACATTCGTTGATGGCGGAATTCACCCACGGTTCGGAACACGTAACTTCACCTGTGCACTTAAGAACGGCCAATACGTCGAAATCGTATGCCCGCTTGATCACCCGGCAACCGAAACTACGCCTTGGGGGAAAGCAGTTCAAAAGAAAGCAGCAGAGGGTGGCGGCTGGCTTACTTGGGTTTTTCAAACCACCAATATCAATCTGGTCGCAGAAAAATTTGGCAGAGAGCCAGTAGAAGCGCATCGTAGGCGTCCTGACGGTACCGAATTGCGCTGGAAGCAAATCGGAGTTAAAGAGATTGCGGATTCGCGAGAACTTCCATTTTTTATTGAATGGCTTACTACTGAACACCCTTCTCAAAATGGAATCGCTTCCGCTGGAATTGAGTCAATCGTTGTTGCCGATTTTGATAAGCTAGGCAATTCTTGGTTTAGAGAAGATTTACTGTCAGCACTTGGGGAAATTGCAATAGAGTGGATAGACCCAAAAGAAAACTATAATCTAACTGGGATTGTCGCAATTAAACTCCGGACCCCGACAGGCTTAGAGATAATTGACTAGAAGACTTCCAAACATTTCTTCACCGAAAGAAAATTAAACCAATAATTCAGACCAAGGCAGATTTGGATTCAATATTCTCGTAAATGTTGTCACGTTAGACCGAGTTCGAATTAAGTGCCAACATTTAGCCATAAGATAAGCGTCTACGAGGACTTCCCGCCCAATTAATGCCGGGGACTTAAGCAACTTCTTCGAGGTATGAATAGGATTTAGAGAACTGCTCCGAGTCGCTTTTTGAAACAAGACTCTTTTTCCGTATCTTTTTCGAAATTGCGATAAAGCCTTTTTTGAGTCAGTAGCTAGATATATTTTAAAGCCATCTTCAACAAAAGGGTCCACCTTCTCGAAGAAGGCCTCAATTTCCGGTACGTTGGGATAATAGTCCGTCTCTCTTCGATGGACTGCAAGAACCGGTCCCGAAGGAAGAATCTCACTGCGCTTTTCCTCCAGATAATCAAGCAGATCATCATTAAAACTAAATACAGTCCCGAACAATTTAGCAGAATCTAAAAGTGTCTTATCATAACTACCCGACCTATTTGAAGGATCGAGAAAACCCTGCCATTTGAAGAGGAAACCCTTTTCCACAGACCACTCATCTTCGATAACGCAATCACGCCCAAAGTCGAATTTAGGTTGCGTAAAGTAGTACTCCCAAGCGTTCTCGCCAAATTTCCTATCATAGTAGAGACTGCCAGGACCTAAATTAACGAGAAACCGCTCGTTTGGAGATTTTAGAACCAGATTTTCCAAAAGTACCGTAACCGCAGATAACAAACCAGAAGGGTGGAGGTGGCCTTCCATCAAGAAAAGTTTGCAGTCCTTGCTAGGAATATTCGCCATGAAACAATTCTAAATCATAAATCAGAACACAAGGGCACAAAAGGTGTAAATTTCTCTCATCCAAGGCATGCCATTGAGCTAACCCGTTGACTCTGCTCAAGAATATAATTTTAGACTACACCCAGAAGTAAGTAGGGAGTATATAAAGATATGAACTTACCTGAATCCACTAACAGGGAGTGTGAAACGTTTTTAGTTGATGGCTCTACTTCAAAATCAAAAGGCCATAATTGGGAATATTCAAAAGTTTTCTACAACTCCTACGTTAAAATTGGGAAATGCTTTCATTTCTTAAGCCCCCTTGCTGGTAGTGATGAAACTTTATCGAATTCCAATCAAATCAGAGTTGAGACCATGGAAATGGTTGTAGAAAAAATATCCGACAGAATTAATCGATCTGAGAACAAGTATTTTCACATATTTATTTTATGGGCGCACCAATTTTTGATTGAAGAGCACCTCTCTCTTTCTGCTATTAAAATTCCACCAGGAAAAAAAGTCAACATTCAAATTCTTGGTAAATTCCCAACCGCAATTGGGAGAAAAACAGACCTTGAATTCACAGCTTTTGAAGCAGATCTTGCGGAGGCGTACTCAGATTCCGAATGTCAAGTCTATTTCTATGCATGGGATCCCAAAGCGAACGGAAATTTGCAAGGCAATTTACTTAGGCCGATTACTGAACATTTCAATTACGTCGACAAATTACCGCAGGGGCAAAAATCTCATATTAACCAAGGAAGAAACGAGGTAAATTTCTTTGGAGAATTAACATTCAAAAGAGGTGTAGGAATATTCCTATTACTTGCACTTCTCAACCCGACCGTAAAATTCCGATTAGTAGGAAATGGAGTCATAAATCGTTCACTTTTTCGCTCAGTCCGATACGTATCCAAATTACAAACCCCCTTTCGCTGGTTCACGGGACTACTAATTAGCATATTTTTTTCGAAATTTGAGAAATTACCAAATATTTCACTTTTTGAAGATTACTACTTTACTAACCACGAAGATTTAGAAAAAGATTTAAGCGATCGCCACTTTGTATTCTACTCCGCAAAATTTTCTGGACTCAGTTCGGGAATCGTAAATATGGCGCTTCATTACGGCATAAGAATGCTTTATGTAACAGGTAATTCTCCAGCATCTGACTTGCTGATAAATAATTTCCCAGCGGGAGCCATGCGCTGGTTCGATTTTTTTCCGTTCGCCCTCAAGCGTAAACTCCGAAGACTACTAATGGAACCTAACCCCTTACAACCAAATACAGAAATTGATTTTTTGAGAGATTTAGAGAATTTTTGTCTAGATCACGGAAGACCAAATACGTGAATGAAAAAAGTGTTTCTAGTCAAAGTATCCCTACTTTTCAGACTAAAATCTATCCATGAAATTTCCAAGAGTTTGGATGTTTTTTGCTCTCTACTCCCGGCTCGGGAGGAAACCGAAGTATTTTCATCTGCCCATTGTTTTGGGTCTGGCATTAATCGATAAGAGTTACCAAAGTGGACTTAAGTCAATATTCAGATCTTTTCACTCACTTAGATTGTCTGAAAAAATTGATAAACCAGGAGTCAAGCTTCCAAATATTGAGCTGCTGTGTGTAGTCGCAGGAAAAGATATTGCACTATTGAGTCGAAATGTCCTAGCAGCTATCCAAAATTCGAACAATAAAATAACAAAAGTAACAGTGATTACCCGTGAAGACGAAGTCTCAGTATGTGCCAAAGTGTTACAGTCATTAGAACTCGAGCAAAAAATTGCTGTTATAAGCGAAGAAGACTGCTTTGAAAATGACATCATGGAATCCCTGAAGAAGAAGTTCCAAAGCCGTAAAGGATGGGTACTTCAACAATTGTTGGCGGTCAATTTCATATTGAAATCAAATAATGCTGGAGTCTTACTTTTAAATGCCGATACAACTATGCTTCGCAAAGTGGACTTGTTATATGAGGATGATAAACAAAATATTTACGCATCGCTAGAATACCATCGTCCATACTACAAGCTCCTAAATAACCTTATAGGGTCGAAAATTTCCCCGAGATGGACCTATATAACTCATCATATGTTATTTCAGCCGAAATATTTTCGAGAGATTTTTGAGACATTCGAGCTAGGCACAATGAAAGATTTGATTGATTGGCTAGTCCTAAATATAGACGAAAGTGAACAATCTCCACTATGTGTTGAGTTTGAACTTTATGGACAGGGTATGGAAATTCTCCACCCCGAATTGCTTCAGCACAAGAAATTTGCAAACACTTCCTGGAAGAGAACCGCAAGCAATCAGTCTAAACTAGATTTAATTCTTTCAGGGGAGATTCCTACAACGTACAATTCGGTTAGTATGCATGACTATTTAAGTTAGTCAAATAGAAAAAATTGGTATTTGGTAAAGTATCAAAATTAGCTGAACAACAAGGAGTTGAATGGAAAAAAATATTGCGGTCATTCCAGCCAGAGGTGGAAGTAAGAGAGTGCCCTTAAAAAACATCAAGCCATTCAATGGCGTGCCAATCTTAACGAGAACTATCAAAATCCTTCTTGAGACAGACCTTTTCGATTCGATCGTAGTAAGTACAGATTCTGAAGAAGTGAAAGATGTTGCAACTCAAACGGAAGGCGTCACAGTCCTTGATAGAAAACCGACTCTTGCTTCAGACTTCGCGAATACGGTTGAGGTTATAGCGGATGTAATTTCACAGTTGAGATTACCGTCAACGTCAAACGTGTGTTGCGTATATGCCCCTAACCCATTCCTCAAGGCGTCAGCCATTTCAGTTGGATTGGAAGGGTTGAGGAGTATTCCTATTCCTAAATACGTGAGCCCAGTAACCACTTACCCGTTTCCAGTTCAGCGAAGCTTAGCTTTGAGTTCAGATGGCACGTTGAATATGGCTGAGCCACAGTTTTTAATGTCGCATTCTCAAACATTAGAGCGGAGATTTCACGAAACAGCTCAATTTTGGTGGGCTATTGCAGAAACCTGGACTCGTCAACTCCCAATGCAAATCTCAATGAAGGGCATTTATACGCCCAGGTGGATGACTCAAGATATTGATACTCAAGAAGATTGGGATCAGGCAGAAACACGTTTTAAAATTCTAGAATCTAGTCCAGAGTTAAGAGATTACATCTTTACTTCGCAAAATCTAATTACTGAATTGAGTTTTGAAGAATAGCCTCAAGTGCAGAAATATTTTTCAGCACCCGCTTACCAATTAATTTCTCGTATTCATCTGCGGTGAATCCGTTCGCACCTAGAGTCGGTCGAAGCGGAATCAAGTCTTCTTCTACAATGGAATGTCCTGCATCCAAATTCCTGCTTGCGTAAATTCCCCTTCGGGCAAACTCTCTCGCTTCTGACTGTACAGACAAAAATCCCTCTTCATTATAAGCAAGCATTTGTGTCGCGCGCTTTAAGTGTTCAATTAACCGAACTACATCCTCCAAATCTAAACTGTGGTAGTGATCATTCCCTTTATCCGTTTTATTCAAGGTGAAGTGAGTTTCAAAGACTCGGGCACCCAGGGCATATGCCATCGAAATTGCGTCAAGACTGAAGGGGGTTTGGGTATGATCCGAATAACCTATTGTCATACCTGGAAAATTGTTACGTAACTCCGTAATCCGGTTTAAGTTCGCGTTTTGTGGAAGTGTCGGGTAGTTGAGAACACAGTGCATAAGACAAACAGGCGCGTCCGTGTGTCGCGCAATAAATTTTATCGACTGAGAGATTTCTACGATTGACGCGGCACCAGTTGAAAGAAGTAAAGGTTTGTGTTTTCTGGCCACGGCTTTTATGAGTGGATAATTGGTCAGATCCGCCGATGCAATTTTATAAAATGGCAACAAATGATTAATTTGATCCACCCAATCGGTATCAAAGCAAGTGGAAAGAAAGCCAACCCCTTTGCTTCGAGCCTCATTTGCAAGTGTTTCGTAATCGGAGACTGAAAACCCATCATATTTCTTGAATAACTCAATCTGAGACGATGTCGGCTCAGAATCCAGATCCCAGTAGCTTGGCGAATGTGGCGCTGCAATCTTCTCAGCAGTGTAAGTCTGAAACTTAATGAATTGCGCTTCTGTCTTACTCGCAGCATCAATTAACTTGAGAGCTTTTTCCATGTTTCCATCATGATTTACCCCAGCCTCAAGTATTAGAAGGAAATCAAGTTCGGACTCAGGCATAGATTCATAGAATTTTTTCATATAAGCACCTTATTAGTCATTGAATTTCCATGTTGTACGTATCTATAAAGTGGAAGTGGGATGTACTTAGTTCTGAACCCGGCGCAGATAAATCTATTCCTGAGATCAACTTCTTCGTTCAACCTAAGACTTTCATCATAGAAGCCAAGCTGTTCAATCGCATCCATTTTGAAAGCGACCCCGCATGCAATTGGTTCTTGATGCGAATTCCCGTAACTAATAATCTCGCCCTCGGGAGTAACTTTTTGATAATCCACTGCTATCGCTTCACATTCTCGACCAAGCAATTCGAATCCAGTCAGTAAAATGCTAAGGAATGAAGCGTGAACGTAATCGTCAGCATCGACCCTGACCATATATCTTGCCTTAGCAGTTTTTATACCTACATTTGATGCAGCTGAAAGACCAACATTCTTTTGAAGGGAAATAGGAACTATCAAATTAGAGAAAGTCCTAATTACTTCCTTAGAATCATCATTAGAAGCATCATCGATCACGATTACTTCATAAGAGTTCGAATCTAAATCTTGAGCTAGGAGCGATCTTATGCAACGCCCTAAGTAGCGACCATAGTTATAATTTGTGACTATTACAGATATCTCCACCCACGTAGTCTAGTTCAAGACTGGATATTTTGGAGCGAACCAAGAACGGCGGAAATGCCAAAGAGTAAAGACTTTTATACCGAGCGATTTAGCAAGGAAAAGTGCGTATGAGTCGTATCCGACCACAATTGACGCCCTTGCTAAATCGAATTCAATCGGGGTACCTGGATCGGAAAAAACGAGGCCCATGTCGGTAATAGTTCTTAGATGAAAGGTGCACTCTTCAGGCAGACTCTTGTAGTGCATACGAAGAATCAAAATTTCACTCCGCGAGCTCCTCTTAATTTTGTCAAGTGATGCGCAAATACATTTTTGAAGTTTGTGAGACTCTTTCGAATCAATAGGTTGCAGAATTATTAGTGGGTATTTCGCTATATTATTTGGCTGGCGTGAATATCGATCCATTACTTCTTTTAAGTAGCTGTTTGAGGTAAGAATTGGAATCTTTTGAAATGTAGTTAAGACGCCAATAAATGCATTTAAATCAGAAACAAGGAACCTGTCGGGGGGCTTGAGCCACCTATTTGAATAATTAACCCAGTGATCAAAGAAACCAAAAGTCTTGATTTTCAGATTTTGTGCTTGCTTAAGCACTTCGTCTGCGAGCTGTGGCTCCGAATTGGAAGCGACCACAATTCTATTGAAAGACATAAAGTCAATATTCTCAAAATTTGAGTCATATTCAATATTGAGGGATTCCGCAATTTTGCATGCTGGTCCAGTGAGAGCAAAATGCGCAGTGGGGTCAGTTCTGAACTTGTAAAGGACTTGATTAGCTCCACCCGCATCATGAGCCGAGATCAATAGCCTAGAGGCTTTCATATTTTACAAATGCCAGACTCAAAAATTTCAGCAAATATTTGCACAATTGTATTTAACTCTGGTTCCTTGAAGTCATAGCCACAAAGATACAGTCCTATAAAACTACTCTCGTTCAGCTCAACAGCGTTTGGCAATACCCTGAGTGCGAAACCGGAAAAAGCTGGCAGATTTTGTAGACTAGAATATCTTGAGATGACAAAATCAAGACCACAGTTTTGTAGCGCAGCAGCTAGCTTATCTCTAGAAATTTCGGAACTAACTTTCATGCCCAAAATGTAATAATCATGCACAACATTTTCTGGGATGTCCTCAACTTGTAATTCAGAAAACTGTCGAAATTTCTCAGTCAGAAATTGCCCAGTCCTACGTCGAGATTCCAAGTGATTTTCAATATTTTCATATTGCTTACACGCTAGCAAAGCCTCAACTTCCCCAAGTCTCCAGTTATGGCCATAAATAGGGTTGTTATTGATTTGGATTAGCGGCGCCGCAACCTCACCATGATTTCTAATGGCCTTTAGTCGTTGTGCGAAAAGCGGGTTATCTGTTACAACAACCCCGCCTTCACCAGTTTGAATGTGCTTATGGCGATTAAAGGAGTAGCCGCCGATATCTGCAGCTTTTGAAGGAGATATGCCATCAATTGTCCCCCCAGGCGTTTGGGCAGAGTCGGTGACAAAAATTAATCCGTTTTCATCAGCAAATTTTCTGATTTTCATAAAATCAGCTGGTCGCCCAAAAAGATCTACAGTACATATTGCCTTAGTTCGCGGGGTAATCATGGAAGGAAGGTCATCAACAGAAAGATTAAACGTGGACTGGTCTATATCTACAAAAACAGGTTTTAGTCCAGCATTTACTATAGAAGAAATTGTGGCTGACATCGTCCAGGTTGGGACGATTACCTCCATCCCCTTTTCAACTCCAATAGCCAAAAAAATAGCATCTAGCCCAGAAGTCCAAGAATTGAAGGAAACTGCAAACTTATGGTTATGGTAGGCGCAAACCATTGACTCCAATCTTTGCACCCAAGGCCCGCCGTCGAATTGGGATCCCTCTTGACCCAAAAAACCAGATAGTCGTTGCGTTCTCAGCAAAGCAGCAACTTCTGAAATCGCACTTTCATCGACCCACTGATAAACACCTGGCCTTTCGAACTTTGGCAAATTAAGATTTGAGATAGTCACTTTAAATTTCCTCCGAATTTGAAATAATATAACCAAGAGCGTTACTAATAACTTTAGAAAAAGAAACGGGTGCGCCGTAGAGAAAATAGCTCATATATGACTCTACTGTACGGAGAATCTGAAATTCCACGTCAGAAGGTAGGTTTATAGTTCTAGAGGGAGATTCTCGCACTTCCACCTCTAAACCACCACGTCGATATTCAATCTCAATCGGACCCCGGATACTCATCCGATGATCATCTGAGTTCACTAAACCCGTGTTTTTTACAATCAGGCGAGAAATACGGTCATTTCTGCCGAGAAAGGTGGACTCTGCGAAGGAATACGATTCTAAGTCCCCAAAGAAAAACTCACACAAATCTATAAAATGAACAGCAATATTCTTAAAACTTCCAGAAAACTCGACTTCAACATCCCACGAATTGTAATTTGATGAGTCAATCAAACCCTTTAAAATTTGAGTAGACTGAAGTGCACGGCGTGGATAAACAATGTAGGAATTAATCCCAGAATTCACCAAATTGTTTATGTAACTAACATCGCCTTCGCTACTGGCGGATGGTTTTTCTAAAATGAGTAGTTCGAAGTTGACTCCTCGAATAATTTGTCGAGTGATTTCTGTTGACTCCCCTATAGGAGTGCAATTGATAGCGAGTTGGAAGTTAATTGACGGTAAGTCTGCGAGACTTTCAAATAAAAATGCATCGGGAATCCTCGAACGTGCAGCGAGGAGAGCAGCTCGGTTAGGATCTACAAAGTAATATTCAATTGTCAAATTGTTTAGATTTGCAAAGTGGAGAATTGAATAAATGTGGGATTTGGGTGAGCTATTGTTTTGCTCGTAATCGTAGGCAATAGCAACCTTACCCAGCCCCACAATCAAAACCTTAAGTGTTCTTTTGTTCTCAAAAACATCTTGTTTCATTGTCTACTTCTATAACCTCTCAATCAAGGATTCCGCAAATCTGCGAATCGATTTTCGAGATTTTTCATCAGTCAGTGGGTGATGAAAAAGTTCGATATCAGAATTTGAACTTTCATCTAGGATAAATTGTATATACTTTAAGAACTCAGAAAAACTTTCATCATTAACTTTTTGATTTTCTGCATTTTCAATGAATTCCTGAATTTGTTCTTTTGAATAATCAAGGAACGGAAGAAACTCTGGATTTCCAAGTGCACAGACGCGCTTTTTCAACATCTTAGCTTCGAGGAGAATGGTGCCAGAAATTCCAATCACACCTTTACTGAACGAGATTGCCTCAAAAGTATTTGACGTTGCCTCCAAAATCCAGATTTTTCGATTTTTTCTTAGATATCTGTAAAAACCTAAATTTCGTAATCCGAACATTTCAATATTTTCTTTGACTACAACTATTGAATTGCAAGGAAGCGAATTTGCGAATTCCAGAAGTTGTTCAATTTCATCCATGCCGCCACTAAGAGCGAGTACAGATCCCTCTGGGCGCGCGTGAAGCCCCCAAAAATAATAGGGGGCATCGGGAAGTGTTTTGTGACCATAAGAATATAGGCCAAGATGGTGGAGGAATTGAATAATAATTCTTTGTAATCGAACTAGACTCAATTTTAATAAATCTTGTTCTACACGGCGAACCGGAAAAGCTCTGTTTGGAATCTCGAAAAAAAATCTTGAATATACCCGCTTTAATTCATCAATCAAATCTCCAAGCAAGCTTCGAATAGGGTGAACGGATTTCTTCATTAATGAAAGTGTTTCAGCCGCCTCTATCGATTCGTAACTTCCTTTTTTCTTCGAAACAATTTCAGCGACTAATTCAGCTGCTTCATGGGTCGACTCAACTTTTGGGTACCTATTACGTATCGATTGCTCAAGTCTAGTACTCATTCCGTAACCGAAATCGTCGCGAAGAGACCATCTATTCCCCAGCCGCGATGGTATAAAAGTAAAAAAATCAATTTTTTCCGTTTCGGCTCTTGCCCAAAATAGATTTGTTGGAAGAGTGCTTCTCTCAATACTCACGATTACGTTTGGATCCCATGAATCCAAAATACAATCTACCCATTTGACTGTATCTGAAAGAATTAGTCTGCGGTATTGATCAGATAAAGGCAGGTAATATCTTGATCTCTCATCACCGTAAACCCATTGATTAGTCTTCTCAAGAGCATTGAGAGTCCGCGATTTACAGAAATTTTGCTCCCAATTTCGTAAGTATTCCTCGTCCGCAAATTCTAAAAAGTTAGACTGCCACCGACGATACTCGGACTCGAGAGTAAAAACTTGCTGTATGTATTTAGAGTTTATGGAATTAATTAAACTTGGGTGATGTAACAAAGTATAATAATCGGTCAAGGCCACGGCACATTCAAATTCAAATTCCAAATTCCCCATCTCTGTGATAATTGAAGTCGTCAATTCAAGCTGCCATGGCTGATCTATAAGAAAAAGTAAACGCCTCACCTGGCGACCTTAACACATTCAAAGTTGGTCAATAAAAGATAATTAATCTATAACCTGTATTTTGAATCTCGGGAGCCGTAATTTTTTTAAAAATCTAGCGATGATGGCACCGAATCGCGAACCACGAATGAAAAATAACAATTGATGCCGAATTTTGAATACAGTTGCATCGCTACGCCATTTATGTTTGAGGCTGACATGCGTGAAGTTTGAATCCAATTTAGAAAAACTTCCGACGAAACTTTCTCGCATAGCGACATAGTGAGGGTGATCAGGGTTATCTGGAGCGTAGGTCCCACTCCAGCCTCTGTCGAGCGAACGGCTAGCATTGGGAGTGACCATGAATCCGCTCTTGGTCTTGAACTCGATATATGAATCCCAGCCTTCTAAACTCATATTCGCACGCAGTTTAGAAAAGTTGATTTTTTTCCAAGTCTTCTTTGTAATTACCCCCGCCTGACCGTGAAGCCCGAATCTAATACGACTGTAAGTAAATAAATTTTCATGAGTCTTTTCTTCGATTGACCCAAGATTAATCCCGCGGAAGAAACGGTTATTGTGATACTTTTGAAAAACTCTGTCTATAAACTGAAGTGCGTCATGTGAAATTTTTGTATCTTCTTCGATACCCAATACTAGATCTGCATGAAATATGTCAAAAGCTAAATTTGTACCTAGAAGTCTATTGTAATTAATATTTGCAAGAGTTGATTCATACTGGGGAGAAGTTAGAACGACCAAATCAAACAAGGTTCTGTTTTGTGATACAACTTCAAACACATCGTCATGGCCACGTTGACAAACTAAAATTTTTTTCCAACTTTCAGAACCAGCGGCACCAGCTATACTATCGATAGTATCTTTCAGAAGTTGCGCCCGAGAGTAAGCAAATATAACTATTGACTTATTAGCCATAACCTACCTAGAAACTATCTAATTTAGAGATTTTCAAGATACCAACCTACGATTTCGGGCATGCTTTCTTCAAGATTTCTTTTTGGAAGCCAACCAGTTTCACGAGTGAGCAAAGAAGAATCCATGAATTGCCTTCTTATCTCGAGAGTTTCACCCTTAAGAACTTCATGATCGATATCTTGGTCAATTATTAACTTAATCATATTGAATATCTGGATAGTTTCTCGTCTATCTCCTGAAGAAATATTAAATGCTCCAACATGTCCTCTATTTTTTGCATATTCCAAAATATTCTCATAAGCACTGACAACGTCTTCTACGTGTATGTACTCTCTAAGGTCAAGGCCTTGGTTTCGAATTGTAAACTTCTTTTTCTTGAGATGAGAGGCAACCACACCAGGAATTAGTCTTTGGGGATTGTAATCGCCAGGTCCGTATATGTTGCAGGCTCTTGTGATTGCTATCGGTAGATTGTAAGTCTCTCTGTAAGAGTTTGAAATTAAATCAGTTGCTGATTTTGAAGCATCATATGGATAAATACCCTTTAATTGATGATCTTCTTTATAGCTTTCACCGACAAGTTCGCCGTATGCTTTATCGCTACTTGCAACTACAATTGCCTCGCACATAGAAAATTCTCTTAAACAATCTAAAACATTAAGTGTCCCAACCATATTGTTGTAGAAAGTTTGGTACGGATATTTTAGAGAGTCGTAGGCTTGAGTTTGGGCAGCTAAATGAACGAAATAGGATGGATTAGACTTCTGAATAAAGTATTCAATGTCGGATTTCTCTCCAATATCCCCATAAATCCGAGTAACCTTATCGGAGAGGATGCTGCGCGAATTCTCATCTTTAATTAACGCAAATACTTCATGTCCTTTTGAAACCAAAGAGTTGGCTAGATGGGCACCCAATAATCCGGTGGCTCCTGTTATAGCAATATTTTTTTGCATGAAAAATCCATTCAACTGGAAACGAGGCTACCCCTCGTACCGCGAAAATATACACCATCACCTAGAAGAGATGACAACTTAACACAATGAATTGGCAGGAGTTTAAAAATCTGTTTTTTCCAGGAACCAACGGTCTAGAAGTGTTTCGCATTTTTCTTTACGCACACTTAACAGATCCCTAATTTTCGTGTATTCAGTGCTAAAGAGATGCCTTGGGTGAATCTTGTAAACATTTTTTCTTATCCATTTATCCATATTCGGCTCTAATTGTGGCAAAGCTTGGGGAAGGTGATAAATCCCCGTAATTGCATTTAACCACTCCGACGCACTTGTTGTATTTGTAGCCAACGAGTCATATCCACAATTCGTTACTAATGGAACAGCGGAAGTGAGCGCATATTTCTCATTCGCCCTGAGTTGTTGATTAAAAACTATATCCCAAGCATCGTTGAAACCATTTTGTACACGGAGACCCCCCTCGTTCCAGTATTTGACTTCCCAAGGGACACCCGAGAACATATTTATAGGTGAATTTGCAATGATGGCATTTCGAAGCTCGCGCCAATTTTGCCGAGTGGTACTCCAACCCCAAGATGAAAAATACGATGAGATCAACCAAGAATCATGCGCCAATTCGGTTGGTGCAAACTGAGTTCCACAAGCCAACCAAATAGCGGGATCGCTCTCCAACAGATCAAAACAACTTCGAGAGAAAGTAAAAAAATCGTTACTTGGCAAACAATCATCTTCAAGAACGGAAACAAAAGATTCATGTGAGAAAATCCAATCCAAACCACTAAGAATATTGATTGAAATTCCAACATTCCTTGGCAAGACTCTCTTTTTAACTTCAATCTTGTTCTTACTTTCGAACCTGGAGACGGTATCCCTTATTTTTTGCTGATCCCTAAATACATAAGGTGAATTATATTTAGGACCATCGAGTGCCAAATAAATTTTTTTTACTCCACTTTGGAGACATGCCTCTAAGATCATTTCTATTGATGAAGCTCTTCGATAACCAATTATGAGTACAGAAAGACTCTCGTCGATTTGCATACTATTTTTCTCTCTGAAAAATTGAGCGGAATTTCCGAACAATCGCGCTGAATGCCGACGAAACAAATACGCTAGGTACAAACTCAGCATGTGGAGGTTTTCCAAAGTCTTTAATTGTTCGCGCAAGCAAACGAGTTGAAATTAGTTCACTAAACCACTTCAAATTTTTTGAATGTACATGAAGAGAAAACAGCGGAATGTCAGATTCGTCTCCGGATGTTTCGAAATCAATAAAATCTCTCTCGGAAGATGGGATTAATTTTAATTTTCTGACATCTAGGAAATAGTCATTCGTTTCTGACCGAAGCCGTCGAAATCCTCTTGCATTCCTTGGATCAATTCCAGTCAAATAACTACCGATATCAACACCATCAAAGCATCCACCGAATTTCTCCAACCCCTTATCCATATTTGACAACACCTCGGAGGTCATAAAATCTCGAAAAAAATAAGAATTTGTTGGAGCCGTAGGTAGTAATTGAATTTTTTCACGGTGTGAATCATAAAGTTCCTTCAGAATGAGCATATCAGTGGTCTTTGAGTTGGATTCCGCAGATTTCAAAGTTGTTTGGACAAGTAAATGTGCAGCTTCAGGATTTTTCAAATAAAGGATGCTTGCAATTCCTTGACTTGTAGAAACCAATGGGTATGCGAGAAGTGAATCCAATTTAGAAAAAATTGAGAATGGGAAATCCCGAGATAGGATCACATCTGATTCCACATGAAGAATTTCATCTTGACACAAATTCGAATATTTCTCTAGCGCTAAGAATCTAGCTAGTGAAGTAAACCAGAAATTTTCTCTAAAACTTTTTGAATGAGATAGCTTAGAATCTAAAACTATCCAATCCTCATTCATCGGGATGCGGGTAATTTCAACGCCTAATCCATTCGGAACCTTGCATTCGGGATTAACGAGCAATGAGATTGGGGTATTGGAGAATAGCCAACTTGCCCGTCTAATATTATGTTCAAGATGACGTGGGGTTTTAGTCCCGAAATGAGCAAAAACCATTCGCATTAGCGAAGCCTAACAGCGTGATATCCCAAGGGCGAGCTCCTTCGAGAAAAGACAGAGGGTTATAAAAAGTGCCGATGTTTATCCGAGATCCAGCCTCAAGTGTAATATTTAGGCATGAGTGATTTGTGCCGAGTATAAATAGTTTTTTATGAGCCAATTCAATCAACCGCTACTCTCGGTAGTTTCCCCAGTCACCTGCATGGCAGGGAGATTGAGTAGATTTACCACTTGGCTGCAAAAGCTTGAAAACTCGAACGTCGAAGTGGTCATTGTTCACGACAATCGTGATGCCGAAACGGCCACTGAGCTTCGCGAAATAGTCAGAATCTATAAAAAGGTTAAAATAAAATTTATTGAAGGGGAATATGGCACCGCTGGACTTGCCCGAAATGCAGGTCTTTTGTCAGCAACTGGTAAATGGGTCACATTCTGGGATAGTGATGATTCACCAGAAGTGCTAACAATTTTAGACATTCTGTCGAAACTCGAATTCGAGAATTGTGACTGCTTAGTTGGACTTTTTACAATAAGAAGCGAAATATCAGAATCGACCAAATCAGAAATTATGGTTGAAAATCTTTCAAAACGCATCGGGATCAATCCGGGGCTTTGGAGATGTGTTTTCCGTAGAGAATCATTGAATGGTCTTAGATTCAGAAATTTTAAATTTGCTGAAGACCAAATATTTTTACTCGAATTCTTAACGTTAGAAAAGAAAATAGAAATCATAGATAGCGTGTTTTATCATTACTATTTCGGGGGCACCGGGCAAGTAACATCTAGTTCAGTATCAATCTCAGACTTGTTGTGCGCAATGAAAACTACCAGGAATTTGATTGTTGCAAATGACATGATAGACAGAGAAATGGGCGTTTTAATGTTCACTCGTCAAGCTATTACCTTAATGAAAAAGGGAAACATTGGCTTAAAAATTAAAGCACTATCCGAAGTTATTTTATTTCTTAGAATTTCTAACAATAGTCAGATATTTCATATTTTTAGGAATATTTTTCTTATTAAAAAACTTGGGGTTCGAAATTGAAAAAAGCAAAGGAACAAACAGTTGTGTATTTGACAGGAGGACTAGGAAACCAATTATTTCAACTCGCATGTGGGCTGTACTTCCGGGGAAAGAATGAATTACTTCTGGATGCCCGGCTCGGAAAACCAAGAAAAAACAATTCAGGTTTACCAGAAATCACCTCGTTTGCTTTGCCGGAGAGTGTCTCGGTGCGAAGCGACACCTATGAAAACAGGTTAGTAGCCCGCTGCACTAACTTTATGTTGCGACAAGGTATCAGTCCAAGAAATTTCGAAAAAATTCCTGGCTTTTTTTCCATTACTAAAAAAATTTGTGCGGTTTTTCTGAGCGTCTATTACAAAACCTTTGTAAGGATTTCCGTTAGTCGAAATATTGGTTTCAGTGAGATAGACGTCAAGAAAGAGAAATCATTTCTACTCGGATATTTCCAAACTTACATTTGGGCTTCAGATCCGAGCGTGAAATCAATTTTGAGAAATCTTTCGTTATCAACCTTATGCAACGAAGTGGAATTCTATAAAGCCTTATCAATTTCCGAAAAACCATTAGTAGTCCACTTTAGGCTAGGAGACTATCTAGCAGAGGAAGCCTTCGGACTACCCAGCACTGCTTATTATAAAGCAGCGATATCCGAATTTTGGAAAACTGGTAAGTACAACAAAATTTGGGCTTTTTCTGACGAGCCTGAAAAAGCCCAACTGATATTTTCGGATGCCTTAGATGAAAATATCCGCTGGATTCCCGATATTGATAATTCTGCTGCGAAAACCCTCGAGGTTATGCGTTTTGGGCACGGGTACATTATCGCAAATTCGACTTTTAGTTGGTGGGGTGCATTCCTGACTTACCAGTATGACGTCGAAGTGATTGCACCCATTCCTTGGTTCCGCGGCATGGCGGATCCTGCCGAAATGATCCCCCCTCATTGGAAGAGACTTTCAAACAACTGCGTTTCTTCCAACTAGGATGACGGCTGAGAGGATTGAATAAATGAATTTTTCAAAGTTTCGTGACTCAAGAATTTCCCGTTGTATAAAAGTTCTGGACAAGTCTGATAGACGCAAAGTAGTTGTTGTCATATTCATCCAAGTTGCAATGGGCGTTTTAGATTTAACTGGTGTAGCACTGATTGGAATACTTGGCGCTCTGGCAGTTTCTGGAGTGGAATCCAAACAACCAGGAAATCGAGTTCAAAGCATTTTAAAAATCATTAATATTTCTCATTCGACTCTTCAAACCCAAGCCGCAATATTAGGCGCCTTAGCTGTGACGGTTCTCATGATTCGCACAGTACTTTCAGTTTTTTTTACAAAGAGAATCTTATTCTTTTTGAGCCGTAGAGGTGCAAACCTTTCTAAAACATTAATCACAAAACTTCTAGCGCGACCTTTGATGGAAATTCAATCGCGGTCGTCAATCGAAACTCTGTTTGCAGTCACCACCGGAGTCGGATCGATTACTATTGGCGTTATTGGTACGATAGTGACTTTACTCTCGGACATATCATTACTTCTCATCATGTCGGTTGGTCTTTTTGTAGTAGATCCGCTGTTAGCAACTTTAACTTTTATAATATTTTCTATTGTAGGATTTATCCTCTACAGACAACTTGATAAACGGGTTGGCAATTTGGGAAATCTTGAAGCAGAAAAAAATATCCAGAGTAATCATAAGATTTTGGAAGTGCTTGGTACATATCGCGAGGCCGTCGTAAGAGATACGCGGGGATATTATTCAAACCTGATTGGACATTTAAGGCTTGAACTTTCTGACATACAAGCAGAGATGTCATTTATGCCCTACATAAGTAAGTATGTAATTGAAAGCTCGATAGTCATGGGAGCATTTCTTATGGGCGGATTTCAATTTCTTAGAAACGATGCCACTCACGCTATTGCAACTCTATCCGTTTTCATCGCAGCGGGAACCCGCATTGCCCCCGCAATTTTAAGAGTGCAGGGTGCAGCTCTTACCATTCGAGGCAGTATTGGAATGGCGGAACCAACTCTGAGTTTGATTGATTCTTTAGCTTCGAACCCATTAGAAGATTTCAGATATGCACCCCGAGCAATTGATGATTCACACTCTGGATTCATCCCAAATATTGAGCTAAAGCAACTTTCACTTAAGTATCCAGGGAAGGAAACATTCGCGGTGTCAGATGTCACCGCTTCTATTAAGGATGGACAACTCGTGGCGGTTGTAGGACCATCTGGCGCAGGTAAGACCAGTCTGATTGATATTTTGTTGGGTGTAATTTCACCGACAAGTGGCGAAGTATCGATCTCGGGTATGAACCCAAGGGACGCGATTAAGCGTTGGCCCGGCGCTATTGCATATGTTCCACAGGATATCCAAATTATTTCAGGAACGATACGCGACAATCTCATGGTCGGTTTCGAATCTGATGATAAATCTGAATTACGAAATTCAGATGCCATTCGTATTTCAAACTTAAATGAATTTGTTAAATCTCTTCCCGATGGAATTGATACAGAAGTAGGTGAACGCGGAACAAAAATTAGTGGGGGGCAGCGGCAGAGACTTGGAATCGCGCGTGCGTTTTACACGAACCCAGCCCTTTTAGTGCTGGATGAGGCCACAAGCGCACTTGATGGAGAGACCGAAAGCGAGATAACAAGATCTATTGGTAAATTGAGAGGTAAAGTCACCATAGTTCTGATTGCGCATAGGCTGTCGACTGTCCGTGATGCAGATGTCGTGCTTTATATGGACAACGGGAAAATTATTTCAACCGGAACATTCGAGGAAGTAAGAAAAGTAATTCCAGACTTTGATAATCAAGCAAAATTAATGGGTCTTTAAATTTAAAAACTCAAGACAATATCCTCGGCTGCTGGATTACAGGGCTTATTGAGGTCCGGAGAAATCGCATTACTCCTATTGGATGCATTAATTCCAAGGGAATCGATTCGAACATATGTCACTTCAAGGACATCGGGAGTCGCGCAATTTGAGATAATTTCAAATTCCCCCCAATTATTCGCGTGTATATTAACAATTTTGTGGTTGGTTGAAAGTTTCTTCAGCGAAGTAACTATTTTGCTAAATTGAGAATCTTCCCGAAAATTGTGTATTCCGTGTAATTCAATAACAATTTGCTGAAACCTAGCCAAAAGATTTACGTTAGCGCTTACTAAGACTTCCCATTCAGCCCCCTCGATATCCATTTTTAGAATGAGATCTGAATTTGGAGGGAATTTGCTAATACAGTCTTCAATCGAAATGAAGCCATTTTCGGAAGATGCCGCGATCCCCTGACGGTAAAAATACATATTTTTCGCTGAAGATGTTGGCAACGCCTCGACAGTGTTGTCATATAAATGAATGGATGACATGTATTTTGAAAGTTGCAAATCAAAACTGATATTGTCGCCGACACCCAGAGATAGCAGGTGTACATCAGAGGATGCTGGCAATTGCAGAACATATCCCCCGTCTGCCGGATCGCCCATCCTAACCAATTGACTGGTGCTGGGGCTTACGACTAAAAGTGCTCGAATTTCATCAAGACGATCCCTGGCGTTTTCGCCAAAGTGTAAACTTGAAGCGACTGGACTTAACTTTCGAATTATTTGAGTTAGTCCCAACGCTTTAATCAATCGTGTTGCTATTTTTCGCTTTAAAGAATGTCTCACGTCTGGAATGATAGCCTAAGTGCTCCACGAGTGATTTAAGCCTTTATCAGCTCTACTATAAAATTTTTGCATGGAGTCAAAATGAGAAAAATCTCAGTACTGTATGATCGAGAAATTTTTCTCAATCAAAAATTTGGTGGGATTTCGAAAGCGTTTGTAAGTTTATTTAGGGAATTGAATCACAACCAGGAAAGTAAAATTATCCCTAAATTTTCATTTTCAAGATCAAATAATTCTTACTTGCGAGATTTAGAATATCCAGAATTTGAGCGAGCGCGGAAGTTTTTTCCTGCTAAAAGTGGCTGGAGCACGTTGTCAACACTCGGGCCGATTCGCGATGCCTCGTCAAAGTGGGCGGCTGGACCAGTACCGCTCATTAATTCCAACATTTTACACGCGACGTATTACAGACCGACTAGCCGGGAAAAAAGTAGAGGTGAAAAGCTAGTTGTAACGGTTCATGACTTTATTCCCGAAAAGCTGGGTTGGACTGGCCTTAGGAACCCCCATTTCGGCAAGAAATCATTATGCAGTAAGGCGGATTTAATTATTTGCGTATCTAGTGCCACGGCAACCGATCTTCTGAATTATTACAGGCTGCCAGAACATAAAATTAGAGTGATACCACATGGGGTTGACGTTGATTTATCTGCAGTCGCCAAGAACATTACAAATTTGAGACAAAGACCCTCGATACTCTATGTTGGCCATAGATCTGGTTATAAGAATTTCAAGGTACTCCTCTCAGCAATTCGAATAGGATTGACCCAAGATCTTGAGTTTGAACTTGTAACAGCCGGCCCTCGACTCTCTAGCGACGAGATTTCAGAGAATTCCGACTTGCTAATGGCTGGCATCTGGAATCACCAAGAAGCGCCTTCAGAGTTGCAACTTCGTGAGCTGTATAAGAAATCAACATTTCATTGTGTAACTTCAAAAATGGAAGGATTTGGAATGACCATCCTTGAATCGATGTCCGTTGGAACGCCAGTGATTCTTAGTTGTATCCCGGTTTTTAAAGAAGTAGCGGGAGACGCCGGCGTCTACTTTGATCCAGAATCGGGAGAAGATTTGTTTTCTAAACTAGTGCAGCTACTGGACAATCATCGATATGTAAGTCAAAGTTCCGCGTCCTTAAGCCACGTGACCTTCAAAGGCTGGGATGTGAATGCCAGGAATCATGAAAATGCGTATGTTGCGCTCATGAAAAATTCCCTCTAGGGCGCAACCGACCAACCAGGACACTCAAACTTGCGTTAATTGTCCGTTTTGTCCCCTTCCCGCGACAATCTAGACTGGGATTCGTAGTAGGTGATAGAGGCAGCGACGGCTGGCTCTGCAGGACAAAACCGGTTAATGAAGGATCAATAAAGTGGCACTTAGCGTATGGACAGTTGCTGAACTGGGGGCTTTTTACACTGAGCACCGTTCAGAGCTTCTCTCGCATGCCAATCGCGTATTGAAGGATTCAGCTAAGGCTGAGGAAATCACCCAAGACTCACTTATTAAGTTCATGCTCGCTGCCCCTGAGCTTGAATCACAAGAGCATGCACTTTCTTATCTGCACCGCACCATTGAAAACCTCTGCATCGACTACTTCCGTATGGAAGGCCGCCGTCCAAACCTTGTCGTACTCGATGATGCTCAGGCTGAAGTTGAAGCTGCATGGCAGGTCAATGGCGATCACTCAGAGGTTCTAACCCAGGCTGAAGATGCTGCAATTATTCGTCAGGCTTTGGCTCTTCTCTCACCTGCTGAGCGCGCTGCGCTTGTGATGTGGGAGATGGAAGGGCGTTCAACTTCAGAGATCGCAGCAGAGCTTGGTATCAAGGAATCTGCAGTGCGCCACACAGTGTCTCGCGCTCGCACATCACTTCGCCGCGTTCTTTCAGAGCTTGTTATCGATCAAGAGCGTGGTCTTACTGCGCTCGACTTGCTTTCAACTACCTACAAGAAGGCCGGCGAGCTTGCAGCTAAGTCCTCAAAAGTAGCTCTCTCCTTACTATTAGTAGTTACAGCCTTCCTTGGCTTTAACTCACTGACTGGCCGTCAAGGCGTGCTTCCAGCGGTTGTTTCTCAGGATTCAGGCTCAGATGTGGCTAATGCAGGCTCAGCTGAATCACCATCACCTGCTCCTTCTCTCTCAATGCCAGCGAAGAAGTCTTCAACGATGGTTTCAGGCGTCTATTTCAAGAGCGCAAAGGCCTACTGGCCTGGCCTCGATAATGAGGGCGTTCCAACAGCTTTCACCGTCACAGGTGAGAAGGGTCCGATCGGAAAGCTACGCGTAAACCGCAATACTCCGATTTCGACCGAGCAAGGCACGATTTTGGCCACCCAAGCCATCACTTCTGTGGGTGGACCAAATGTGATGATCGATCAGACCATCACAGTCGATGGCAACGGCACAAAGTATGAGGTCGGCTATGTCGCCCTCGGGGTTAAGGGCAATTGGTTAGTAGCCAACGCTGACGCCACAAGCGTGGAATTTGAGCGTATGTCCAATGGCCAGTACCTTATGACCGTTACAATTTCCCTA
>Ga0209188_1000770_pt1 | contig 29147 bp, 26 predicted proteins | sample C_130625_EF_Meta_FD_187307 | JGI IMG/M metagenome (GOLD analysis project Ga0209188, IMG submission 187307) | Freshwater microbial communities from Lake Croche, Canada to study carbon cycling - C_130625_EF_MetaG (SPAdes) (version 2) | ecosystem: Environmental > Aquatic > Freshwater > Lake... | reverse complement strand
CGTCCCTAAGTGATTTTTCAGCTGCAGCTTGACCTTGTGAAGTTTCAAAGCGAGTACGCATTACAAAGGTGTTGGTGGTCGGATCAGTAAATTGCTGATTCTCGATAATGTTTCCACCGCAGGCTAGAACCGCCGAAGTCATCGCGTGAACGATGCCTGGTTGATCAGCACATTGCAGGGAAGCAATTAAATCCATGGCTAAAGGGTAAGGGCTATCAGTGCTTAAGGGTAAATCGCTGCATAGCCTTAGGCGCCCACCAGTTTCGTTCACCTAGGAGCCGCATCAAAGCTGGCACAAGTAGAGCGCGAATCAAAGTGGCATCAAGAAGAACTGCGAAAGCAACGCCAAATCCCATAGTTTTAATTGATGTAACGCCGCTAGTGATGAATGCTGCGAAAACAACTGCGAGCAGAACTGCTGCAGCCGTAATAATTCGAGCTGAGCGTTGCAGGCCAGTTGCGACTGATTCGACATTCGATTTACCAAGTAAATGTTCCTCCCGAATTCGGGATAGCAGGAAGAGTTCGTAGTCCATTGATAATCCAAAGACTACAACTGCAATCAGAATTCCAATTGAAGTATCGAGCGATCCGGTAACGGTGAATGAGCCAACTAGCCACTGCAAATTACCGTCAACAAAAACCCAAGTTAATACACCCAAAGTTGCTGTCAATGACATCACATTTAGTAGCACTGCCTTGATCGGCAAAATAATTGAACCAGTAAATACAAAAAGTAAAATTAGAACACTGATTGCAATCCAACCAAGTGCCCAAGGCAAGGTTTTTGAAATAGCATCCTGTGAGTCTGTGTAATCAGCAGCAGCGCCACCAATCAAAGTTCCTTGCGGAGCCTGAATCTTTCGAAGTTCGTGAATCAACTTCTGTGCCTCTGGCGAACGTGGCAGCATGGATTCATAGGCAACGACGCGAATATCGTTACCGATAACTTGAGGAGACATAACACTGACGATTCCAGGAACTTTTTTAATTTCTGCGATGTAACCAGTAATCTCATTTTCTTTACCGACGCCATTTACGATAACTAAGTCAACCGTTGCAATGTTGCTAGTAAAACGTGATTCCTGGAGTGCGGTAGCAACTGCGGCAGGATTGCTGGCTGGCAAAATTCTGGCGTCTCCTTGTGAAAAAGCAATATTTTTAATTGGCGCAGCTAGTACCCCGAGAATAATCAGTGATAGTAGAACTACAGCAACAGGACGTTTCATAACGAAGCGAGCAGTTTGCGCCCAACGCCCGTCAACTTTATGGGTAATAGCTGATTTTCGGACTACTCCCTTATCAACTTTATTTCCGAGTAGCGCAAGAATTGGAGGCAGACCAAATAAGGCACCAGCAACTGCAATTGCTACAACTGATACTCCGGCGTACCCAAATGATTTTAAGAATGGCAGCGGGAAGAAAGTGAGCGAGAGCAAAGTTACCAAGACAGTTAACCCAGAATAAAAAACAGTTTTTCCGGCGCTGGCCATTGTGCTAACAATTGAATCTTCGATGCTTTTGCCTCGGTGCAGTTCTTCGCGAAACCGGTTAACCATCAAGAGTGCATAATCGATGCCGAGCCCGAGCCCCATGCCTGTAGTTAAGTTCAATGCGTAAATACTGACACTAGTTAATAGCGAGATTAAATAGAGAATAAAGAAGGCACCTAAAATTGCCGAAACACCCACGATAAGTGGCATTGCAGAAGCCACCATGGCGCCGAAAACAAGAACTAGCAAAATGAAAGTTAGCGGAATTGAGATTGCTTCTGCGAGCGCTAGATCTTTAGAAATTTTATGGTTAATTGCGTTTCCTACAACTCCCACACCCCCTGAGTAAATCGTTAGGCCATCGCGTTTTCCATCAAAGTTCTTCTGGAAATAATCACCCATTTCTTGGCTCTCCGGAGTGAATGCTTCAGCTTTGCTATAAACCAAGATGTATGCCGCTTTACCATCTTTTGCAGCAAGTGTTTTTTCGCCACCTGTGCTCCAGTAGGAAAGTGTTTTCGTTACCCCAGAAACTTTTGCCATTTGAACTTCTAGCGCTCGCGCTTTAGCTGCAATGGTTGGATCATTAATTGGCAAATCTCCAGAATCAACAACTACTACAACATTTGGATCTGCAATTTTTAAGGTGTTGTGTAAATAGTTATAAACCTGATAAGAGTCACTATTTGGGTCGGAGTACCCGCCTGAATCGAGGCGACTGAAAACTAATGAGCCCACAGTGCCTGCAGTGAGAATTCCAATGATGAAGAAAGCCAACATTGATTTCCGGCGGCGTACGACTAAATGACCAAGTTTCTCAAACATGTGCGAACTCTACCGAAAGGGCTAGGCTTACCAATTATGAGCGAGCTATTTCCAAAGGTAACTTCTGATGAAGTTGATCACGAGCAGTCAATTGAAGATGCTAAACGTGATGCCGAAATCGCTGGCGATAAGCCGCCGCATCACGACGAATAATTTAAGTTAATCCGATTTAGTTGAAGCAGGTGGAGCGGCAGCTGGAGTCGGCGCAGGTGTAGCTGCCGGAACAGATGCGGTTGAACTTTTAGCCGAATCAGTCTTATAAAAACCTGAGCCTTTAAAAACAACACCAACAGCGGAATAAACTTTCTTAATCTCACCTTTGCACTCCGGACATTCGGTTAAAGAGTCCTCGGTAAATGATTGAAAAGCTTCGAATTCATGGTCACATGCGGTGCAGGCATATTGATACGTTGGCATTCGATTCCTTTCTATCCGGGCTTTCGCTGGTCGTGCTCTACTTTCAAATACTTAAGCCTGTTGGCTGGGAGTAGTAGAGGGAAGTCTAAAGAAGTGAGACGATTGAGGCTAATCGGAGCGGGCTGGGAGGGCTAAATCATGAAGTTGAAGCAACTTGGTGGCATTCTCGCAACAGTAATTTTGTTGGCAATTCCAGTCGCAAACGCAAATGAATTAGTAGCCGCTGATCCGGCTAGTGGCTCGACAATCTTGGTGTCACCTAGTGCCGTAACAATTACAACTTCGCTGCCGCTAATGGCCGATGGAAATTCAGTTGAAGTTACAGATCCCTCAGGTATTCGCGTTGATGATGGAACTTTGGCTATTGCAGATACCGAAGCAGTTGTTGGTCTAACTCCACTAACTGTCAGTGGTTATTACACAGTTAGCTACACATTGTTAGCCGAAAATGATGTTCCATTAACCGGAAATTATCGTTTTAATTTTACTGCGCCTGATTCAGTTTCATCGCAATCGCCAACCCCAATTGCAGTAGATGCCACCGCAAGCGCCCAACCAAGTGCAGGTAGCAGCAAAGGCACAGACTTCTTAGTTATCATGTTATTGGTTCTGTCAGTATTTGTATTAATCGGATTAGGAATGTACGCGCGGAAAATCTTTAGCGAAAGATGAGTCAATCGCTGATTAGTAGCTTGTTGACCGTCTTTAAATTTTCTTCAATAACTTCTAGTTTCTTCTTAGTAGGCGCACTCCTGGCAATAGCTTTTTTGACGCTTGATATAAATGGAAAAGTCGCCCAAACTAATTTTGAGTTGAGAAAACTTGCGGCAATCACAAGTTTGATCTGGATGTTTTCAAACTTCTTTTTCATAGTCTTAACTCTGGCAAATATTCTGAACTCCAGCGTTTCAGAGGTCCTGCAGCCAAATGTTTTGCGCTCATTCCTAACGCAGATTCCGCTTGGTCAATATCTATTTACTCAGCTCTTGCTCTCAATTTTAATTTCTTTGATAATTCCTCGGTTTAACTCAATTGGTACTGGCACATTTTTATTACTCGCTACCTTGCTGGCGATTGTGATTCCAGTTTTTCAAAGCCACTCTGCTTCAAGTGGTTCTCACTCAATGGCCATCGGTTCACTAGCGATACATGTAATAGCTCTAGCTTTGTGGGTTGGAGGCGTATTTGCCTTGGCTTTTCTAACGCCTGAAGACAGAGCTCATTCGGTGCCACGTTTTAGTGTGTTAGCACTTTGGGCAGCAATCGCAGTTGTAATAAGTGGAAGCGTGAATGCCTTTATCCGCCTTGATTTTAAAGCGGCATGGAGCAGCAGTTATGCGTACTTAGTAATCGCTAAAGTTTTTCTCACCGTCGGTTTAATCACAATCGGCTACCTGCATCGAAAGAATCTAAAGAATTTATCTGAAATCAAAGGATCTAAATTTCTCCAATTAATTTCAGCCGAAGTTGTCATCATGACTCTTACGCTGGCAATCGGTTCGCTGTTGGCAGCTAGCCAGCCGCCAGTTCGTGAAACTGCCGCAAACGCTGATCGTGCGTTATCTATTGTGGGCGTTAAAATGCCACCAGCGCCAAACCTTTCGCGGATACTTCTTGGTTACGAACCAGATGCATTGATGATTGGACTATTAGTTTTCGCAGTTGCCCTCTACATAAAAGGGGTAATGGTTTTAACCAAACGTGGCGATAAGTGGCCAGTTGGTCGCACTATTTCATTTGCTATTGGAATCAGTGCTGTCGATTTCGCGACAAGCGGCGGCTTAGGTCTATACGCACATTTCAGTTTCGCTTGGCACATGGTTGCACACATGACACTCGGCATGATTGCACCTATAGCAATCGTATTAGGGGCACCAATTACTTTGGCTTTACGCACTTTGCCACAAGGTCGAAACTCAGAAGAACGTGGCGTGCGCGGAACCTTGCTTTCAGTGCTGCATTCACGTTATTCATCGATAATTGTTAATCCAGTCGGCGCGCTAGTTATTTTTGATGGTTCGCTCTTTTTGCTTTATTTCACTTCGCTTTTTGGAACTTTAATGAATACACATGCCGGTCACTTGTTTATGAACCTGCATTTCTTATTGGCGGGCTTTCTTTTCTTCCATGTAATCATCGGAATTGATCCAAATCCAAAGCGCCCACCATTTTTGGTACGAATTGTTACTTTGTTGGCCGCCATGAGTATTCATGCATTTTTCTCGGTCGCATTGATGTCATCTTCAACTTTGATCGATTCTGGCTATTTCACTTCACTGCAGACACCTTGGATTGGTGATCTATTAGCTGATCAAAATAAGGGTGGCGCTGTTGGCTGGGCGATGGGCGAAATTCCAATTCTGATCGCACTAATTGCAACTTTCATAATGTGGACCCGTGACGATGCGCGCGAAGCTCGCCGAATTGATCGTACTGTTGAACGGATGGCCGCCATGGGGCAGCCTGATGAGTTGGCTCAATACAATACCTACCTACAAGAACTTGCCGATCGCGAACGTCGGTCTGGCAAATAAGTGATGGAGTAACAATGGACGCGCTCTTTGATTTACCAAGCGAATATAAAGATTTGCGTGCAAGTGTTCGCTCGTTAGCGGAAAATGAAATTGCGCCACACGCACAAGCCGTCGATGAAGAACATCGTTTTCCACAAGAAGCTTTTAATGCGCTACAAAAAGCTGGCTTAGCAGCCGCACACGTTCCAACTGAATTTGGTGGCGAAGGTGCAGATGCACTTGGAGTTGTAATAATTATTGAAGAAGTCGCTCGAGTTTGCGGATCTGCATCGCTTATCCCGGCAGTCAATAAGTTGGGTTCTCTTCCGCTAATTCTTGGTGGAAATAAGGATCAGAAAGAACGTTGGCTTACACAGTTGGCCAAAGGTAAAGGATTTTCATATTGCTTATCTGAATCAGAAGCTGGTTCAGATGCAGCATCAATGCGCACCAAGGCTGTTCAAAGTGGTGATAAGTGGATCCTAAACGGCAGCAAAAAATGGATCTCCAACGCAGGATTCTCGGATTTCTACACTGTTTTAGCAACTTCAGACGCCTCACTTGGCGCTAAAGGAATTACCGCATTTGTAGTTGAGAAATCAGACCCTGGTGTTTCTTTTGGAGCACCCGAAAAGAAAATGGGATTTAGAGGTTCACCAACTCGCGAAGTTTATTTCGATAACGTAGAACTCTCTGATGACCGTCGGATTAGTGAAGTAGGTAAAGGTTTTGCGTTAGCAATGAACACCCTTGATCACACTCGAATAACTATTGCGGCGCAAGCACTTGGTCTAGCTCAGGGTGCTCTTGATGTGGCAACAAAATACGCTCATGAACGTAAGCAATTTAATAAACCAATTTTTGATTTTCAGGCAGTGCAATTCATGTTGGCAGATATGGCTATGAGTGTTGAAGCTGCTCGCTTACTCACATATGCCGCAGCTGCAAGATCAGAACGAAATGATGACGACTTGAAGTTCTATTCAGCATCAAGTAAATGTTTTGCCACTGACGTTGCAATGAAAGTAACTACTGATGCAGTTCAAATCTTAGGTGGATACGGCTATGTTTCAGATTATCCAGTAGAGCGAATGATGCGCGATGCCAAACTAACTCAGATTTATGAAGGCACTAATCAGGTGCAGCGAATTGTGATCGCGCGCAACCTTCCTAAATCTTAAAACGCACTATTAGATCCGGGGTAGCTGCGGCATCTAATGCGATGTCATGTGGTTCACGCGGTAATTTTTGACTAGATAATTCGCCATCGTGAAGCAAGCCAATTTTCCAAGCTTTAACTTTAGGTAAGAAGCGATCATAAAATCCGCCACCTTGGCCTAATCGAAAACCCTCTGAATCCATTCGAAGCGCGGGAACTAAGACCACATCAATCGCGGCCAAATCTGTAAATGGTTCACCGATAGGTTCGGCAATTTTAGTTTTGTTGTTCAGTTGCGAGTCATCACCATTCCACTGCACCCAGGTCATCTCGGATCCATTAATACAAGGAAGCAGAAGAGTTTTCCCAGCTTTAATTAAGCTCTGATTTAGCACTTTAGTAACTGGTTCATCGCCATAAGAGAAATAACTTGCAATCACTGTGGCAGCTTTAATCTCCGGACTTTGTGCCAAGTGGGTAAATTCAACCGGGATGAAACCATCGCGACGTTCGACTCGATAACGCTTGCGTAATCGCTCTTTGTCAGACTTCACATCTTCATTCATAGTTAAATCCCTAGGAAGTATTGAGTTACAAAGTATGGTGGGATTATGTCAGAGCGCACAAAGGTAGATGAGTTTCTCACCTCGCTAATTTCCATTTGTAAGCCGCTTGAATCATTTGATATGCCACTGCTCGATGCTCACGGCGCAACCTTGGCTAGTGATGTTTATGCGGGTGAACGATTAGTTTTGCGCGCAGGCGCAAGAATCAGGGCTACTCAAATTGGGTTGGCTGCCTCTATAGGTTTGGATCATTTACCAACTAGGCCGCATCCGCGCGTAGTAGTGCTGTCAGCTGGGCCAGATCTAGTTGAACCCGGAAAATCACTAACTGGTGATGAAGAGTATGAAACTAATTCTTGGTTACTTACTACCGCTGTTCGCGAAACAGGTGCAATTGGTTATCGGGTTCACTCAATTCCTGATGATGAAGAACAGTTGCAACGAGTTATAGAAGATCAGTTAGTTCGCGCAGATTTAATTATTATCAGCGGTGAACGACAAGATGATTCTTTTGATCTAATTACTCGCACTTTATCTAAATTAGGTGAGATCACTACGGTTGACTTAGCCATTGAAGCAAGCGGCCGCCACAACTTTGGCACCATCGGCCCGGATAAGACACCGGTAGTTACGCTTCCAGGTGATCCAATATCGGCTTACATCTCGTTTGAATTATTTATTCGCCCCATGATTCGTACATTGTTGGGCGCAGCAACGATTCATCGCCCAGCGGTTAAGGCAAAGTTAGAAAAGCCAGTTGCATCTAATGCCGGGCTGCGTTCGTATATTCGAGCAATTCTCTCTGAAGACGGTTCATCGGTGATGCCGCTTCCATCGCAGGACGAACAATCAACTCTCTCTGATGCAAATGCTTTCATCGCACTCTCTGAAAGTGATAGTGAAAAAGCAATTGGGCAAGAAGTTACCGTTGTTGTGCTCGAGCGTCGATACATTTAAGTAGCTTTGATGAGCGATCGTATGTCTAATCAGAATTGGCCGGTCGTACTAAGCACGAATGAACTAACGCTTCGCCCATTGCGACTTCGTGATCGAGCTAAATGGTTTGCAGTGCGCGCAGAAAATCGTGAATGGCTTACTCCTTGGGAAGCGACCTTGCCACAAGTTCCAGAACACATTGATGGCGGAGATCTAATTTCGAAGAGACCTTCATTTTTTGAGATGGTGCGAATCTATAACCGCGATGGGCGAAATGGCCGCACGATTTCACTGGCCATATGGGAAGGCCCTAATCTGATTGGCCAGATAACTATGGGATCCATTATTTTTGGAGCACTGCGAGGTGCTCATATTGGGTACTGGATTGATCGCCGGTTTGCCAATCGTGGATTTACTACGCAGGCCGTGGAAATGCTTACTGCGTATGGGTTTAATGAGTTAGGGCTGCATCGCATCGAGATTAATTTGCGCCCCGAAAATGCTGCCTCTCGTCGGGTGGCCGAGAAAGCTGGCTACATTCTGGAAGGTAGCCGCCCACGATATTTACATATTGACGGGGCATGGCGCGATCACATCTGCTTTGTAAAAGAGAATCTGGCAATTAAGTAGCCAGCTTTAAAGTCCCCTAAATACCCGATTTGAGCGTGATCGACCTCTATCTTTAACCATCATGGCTTCAGGACTTATCTATCTCGCGATCGCCGGAATGTGGGTTTCCTACTTTCTGCCGCGTTGGATTCACGACCGCGAAGAGTTTTCTGGAAAATCAGTTGAGCGATACAAGAGTGCGTTAAAAGTTGTGGCCAGTAAATCTCCTGGTGGATTGCCGGAAACTGGAATTATGCATACCGATTTAGATTTTGTTGCAAAGAGCGCTCAAAAGATGTTACGTCGACGACTCATTTTTACTTTATTAACTTTTTCCTTAGTAGCGACATCGGTGGGTGGAGTCATGAATAAATTACAATTCGTTTACACATTGGTCCCAATTTCCGGTATCGCGCTTTACATTGTGCAGGTACGTCGCGAAACAATATCTGAGCGACTACAACTGCGTCGAGTAAAGCAACTACAACGTGAGACAAATGGCGTATCTACTACTAATTTAGTTGATGTCGTTACTCCGAAAGCAACAACTGATCATTGGATTCCACTTTCTGAACGTGAATTAACTGGTGTCGTTATTTTGCCAAAGGGATCAGCTGAAGAACGTCGCACCTGGCAACCAGATTCAATTCCAGCCCCAACTTATTTAAGTGCACCTAAAGCTGTGTCTCAAAAGCGCATCATCGATCTAACCGAACCAGGTAGATGGAGTGATGAACAGGAGAAATTAGCAATCGCAGCACTTAACGCAGTTGCACCATCTAAAGATGAGATCTTTGATCAAATTCTTGCCGATGAAGCAGTTGATCGCTTAAATGAAAGCAAAGTTGTTAACGAATAGTTAAATCCAAGATGGTAGCCACATGCGGGCATACCAAGCATCGTAGGTAATTACTTCACCAGTGAAAATTGGATAGAAGTAAATAAAGTTCAGCGCTATTAAAACCAAAGCAACTGTTATCAAAGCTTGCGAAATATCCTTTTTAACCCTTGATTCCAGTAGGTATTTCGCGCCATAAACTAAAGCAAAAATTAGGAATGGCTCGAAAACTATTGCGTAGAAGGAAAACACGGTTCGTTTTTGAAATAGGAACCAAGGTAGATATCCAGCAGCCAAGCCTGCCCAAATGAAGATTGGCGTGAAATCATTTTTCTTACTTAACAAATTGCGAATCAAGATTCCCAATACAAAGAAGATTGCAATTGTGCCGAACCACCAAAGAAGTGGGGTGCCCAGTGCCAGAACTTCTTGTGAGCAAGTATTCGATCCACAACCTATAGGGGTGCCATAAAAGAAAGATGTTGGCCGACCTTGTACTAACCAGCTCCATGGATTTGCTTGGTATGAATGTTTTTCAACCAAGCCAGTATGGAAGTTCAGCATTTCAGAGTGGTAGTGCCAAAAAGATTTAAGCGCACTCGGTGACCAATTGCGATCCCAGCCACGATCACTACGAAACCAACCGATCCAACTAGCCAAGTAGGTAGCAACTGGCAGCAAACCGTATTGCACTGGAAATTTTAGGATTGGTTTGACTAATTGGCGACCTGAGTAGTCATTACTAATTCGATAGAAAGTAATTAGTGCAAAGACAACCAAGAAATAAAGTCCGCTCCACTTAGTTGCGGCTGCTAAACCAAATGCCAACCCAGCTAACCAATGCCAATTCTTTAACCATGCCCAAAGAGCAAGAGCAACAAAGAAAGTTAAAAATAGATCTAGCAAGGCAGTTCTGGAATGAACGAGAGCTAAGCCATCTAGCGCAATCAACCCACTTGCAAGTGCAGCCCAGCTATCTGAATTAAATAATTCCTTAGCAATTAATCCAACAATAAGAATTAAAAGTGCACCAAAGAAGGCAGATGCAATTCGCCAACCAAATTCTTGATCGCCAAAGAGCTTTATTCCAAACGCTATTGCCCACTTACCAACAGGGGGATGAACAATGAATTCAGGCTTAAGGCCATCGACTTCAACACCATACTTCAAATAATCTTGTGCTCCATTTACGTAGTAGACCTCATCGAAAATGAACCCTTTTGGCTGACCTAATCGGAATAAGCGCATGGCAAAAGCGATTAGTGAGATCAAATAGATTGCGTATGGCGCTAGCGCTGATCTGGCGAACTGCTTCATGACGGTAGCGTATGCGCGTGAGCTTAATTTTGGCAGCAACCCCACTTGGTAACCCAGGGGATGCGAGCGCACGCTTAATTACTGCGCTCACCAATGCCGATGTAATTGCTGCTGAAGATTCTCGTCGCTTCCACCGGTTAGCTGCCGATTTAGGTGTGACCTTTACTGCTCGAGTCTTATCGTTTTTTGAAGGCAATGAAGATGCCCGAACTCAAGAAGTTTTAGAGTTGCTTAAGACCGGTTCAAATGTGGTTGTAGTTTCTGATGCAGGCATGCCAACAATTAGTGATCCTGGTTTTCGTTTGATGCGCGATGCAATTGCAGCCAATATTGAAGTTAGCGTATTACCAGGGCCAAGTGCGGTAACAATGGCAATTGCGCTAGCCGGGTTACCAACTGATCGATTTACTTTCGATGGCTTTGCACCACGAGCTAGTGGAGCTAGACAGAAATTTTATGAATCGCTGCGATTTGAAGAGCGTACGATTGTTTTATTTGAAGCCCCACATCGCTTAGCTGAATCATTAGCTGATGCGGTAATTGCAATCGGTGGCGATCGTCAAGGTGCGATCTGTCGTGAGATGACAAAGCGTTATGAAGAAACTATCCGAGGCACGCTTTCCGAACTGCATGGTTGGTCTGTTGCCCACGAAGTTTTAGGTGAAATCACATTGGTGATTGCTGGCGCACCGGTTGGTGATTCTGCTGCAACTTCGGCAGATATGGTCGCTCGAGTGCGCGAATTTGAAGGTGCCGGCATGGACCGCAAAGGCGCAATTGCTACTGTGGCCGAAGAATTTAAGATCCCGAAGAAAATCGTTTATGCCGCAGTCGTCGATGCCAATAAGATGTCCCAATGAGCGCAGTTAATAAGTCTTTCTATCTAACGACGCCGATCTACTATGTAAACGATGCGCCACATATTGGCCACGCTTACACAACAGTTGCTGGTGACGTTTTAACTCGCTGGCATCGCCAACGTGGTGAATCAGTCTGGTTCTTAACTGGTACCGACGAACACGGCCAGAAAGTAATGCGTACCGCTGATCAAAATGGAGTCGCGCCGCAAGACTGGTGTGATCGCTTAGTTGCAGATGCCTGGAAACCTAACTGGGCAGCGCTAAATATTGCCAACGATGATTTCATCCGCACCACCGAGCCCCGTCACACTGAGCGGGTTCAAAAGTTTTTACAAAGCTTAAAAGATGCTGACCATATTTATGCTGGAAAGTATGAAGGACCATATTGCGTCGGTTGCGAAGAATTTAAATTACCAGGTGATTTAATTGAAGCCGGCGATGAAAAGCTTTGTCCGATTCATAGCAAGCCGGTAGAAATTGTTAACGAAAACAATTATTTCTTTCGACTTTCTGCATTCACCGATAAGTTGCTCGCACACTACAAAGCAAACCCGCAAAGCTGTCAACCTGAAAGTGCACGTAATGAAGTTATTTCATTTTTAGAAGGCGGCGTCTCGGATCTTTCAATTTCGCGTTCAACTTTTGATTGGGGAATTCCAGTTCCGTGGGATACCGATCAAGTTGTCTATGTTTGGTTCGATGCGTTGCTTAACTATGCAACTGCGGTTGGCCTAACTGATGCACCAGATTCCGAAGGTGGCAAGAAGTTTGCCCAAACTTGGCCAGCCGATGTGCACTTAGTGGGTAAAGACATTTTGCGTTTCCATGCCGTTATCTGGCCAGCGATGTTGATGGCTGCCGGACTTGAAGTTCCTAAGAAAGTTTTCGCTCACGGTTGGTTGCTAGTTGGCGGCGAGAAAATGAGTAAGAGCAAACTCACTGGTATCGCTCCTAAAGACATCACCGATCATTTTGGTGTCGACGCTTTCCGCTACTACTTCTTGCGTGCAATTCCATTCGGCAGTGATGGTTCCTTCTCTTGGGAGGATATGAGTGCGCGCTACACCAGCGAATTAGCTAATGATTTCGGCAATTTAGCTTCACGTTTAGCTGCCATGATCGAGAAATATTGTGGCGGAATCCTGCCGGCAGTAAGCAATGATGCTGGTTTAAGCGCTGCCCTGGCTGAAACTGTAGCTAAGGCAGATGCGGCAATGGTTGCCCTTGATTTTCAAGGTGGCATTAATGCAATTATGGAATTCTGTAAGCGAGTAAATGGTTACGTAACTGAGAAAGAGCCATGGAAGCTAGCCAAAGATCCAGCAAATCAAGCTGAACTTGAATCAGTTCTTTATAACACTTCGGAAGCTTTGCGTGCGTTAGCTGTTTTATTAAATCCAGTTATGCCGGCAACCTGTGAAATCCTCTGGCAATCACTTGGCGCAAATGAAAAGTTAGGCGCACTTGGAAACCAACCAATCTCAAAAGTTGCTATCTGGGGTCAACTACCTACGGGATCAACCGTTACCAAAACGCCTGTGCTATTTCCACGCCTTGAAGCTGCGGAATAATTAACTTTCATGGCTGATCGGCACAATCGTGATTTAGATCGTAAACCTGCGCCGCTTCCTGAACCATTACCGGTTCCTTGCGTTGATGTTCACGCACATATGGAAATCGTTACCGATGCAGTTGCTGACTCAGATGCAGTAGGTCAAGTAATTGCTGATGCCGCATCTGTTGGCATTGATCGAATTGTGCAAGTTGGTTATTCAGCAGAGCAATCACAATGGTGTGTTGATGCTGCTGAGAAATGGAATACCTCAGTACTTGCTGCTGTTGCGTTGCATCCTAATGAAGCACCGGTAGTTAATGACCTAGGTGCTGACTTAACAATCATTGAAAAATTAGCGCAACATCCGCGAGTACGGGCGATTGGTGAAACCGGCTTAGATTATTTCCGCACACCACCCGAACTACGTAAACGTCAACAAGATTCTTTTAAATGGCATATCGAGCTAGCAAAGCGCACTAATAAAGCGTTAGTGATCCATGATCGAGATTCGCACGAAGATGTACTCTCGATTCTGCTCGAAGTTGGCGCTCCTGAAACGACTATATTTCACTGTTATTCCGGCGATGCTGCGATGGCCAAGATCTGTATTGAACGCGGCTATATCTTGTCGTTCGCTGGCACGATTACTTTTAAAAATGCACCTGAACTGCGTGAGGCCGTGAAATTGGTTCCGATAGACCAACTAATGGCAGAAACCGACTCACCTTTCTTATCGCCAATGCCTAACCGTGGTGCTTTAAATGTTCCGGCTCAAGTAGCAACCGTTATTCGAGCAATAGCAGCTGAACGCGGCGATGATTTAGCCGAACTGGCAAATGCACTAAATGCAAATGCTGAGCGAGCATTTGGAAAGTTTAATTAATGTCGTTACTAGGTGCTGCTGAAATTCGCGAACTAGCTGAGTTGCTAGATCTACGACCAGCCAAATCACTAGGGCAGAACTTTGTGATTGATGGCAATGTTTGCCAGAAAATAGTGCGCGTAGCCGGCGTAACGGCCGATGACGTCGCACTTGAAATTGGCCCAGGGTTAGGTTCGCTTACATTGGCGCTATTAGAGGTAACTTCGAACGTAGTGGCAGTTGAAATTGATCAACGCTTAGCCGATCGGTTACCGATCACAGTTGCTGAACATAAGAAAGACTTCTACAAGTTAACTGTTTTAAATACTGATGCAATGGCTATTCGCGAATTGCCAGTAGCGCCAACAGTATTAGTTGCAAATTTGCCTTACAACGTTTCAGTTCCAGTGTTGCTGCATCTACTTGAAATTTTGCCTTCGCTAAATACTGGCGTAGTTATGGTGCAAGCTGAAGTTGCTGATCGATTAGCGGCTAAACCAGGCACCAAGGAATATGGAATTCCGTCGCTTAAAGCTTCGTGGTGGGCTGAAGTTACTGGTGCTGGCTCGGTTTCGAGGTCAATCTTCTGGCCTGTACCCGGGGTTGATTCCAAGTTAGTTGGTTTTAAGCGTCGCGCAACCCCAGGTGATGAAACTATGCGCCGTGGGGTATTTCAATTAGTAGATGCTGCTTTCGCACAACGTCGTAAAATGTTGCGCGCAGCCTTAGCTGGCATTTTTGGAAGTTCGGCGAAAGCCGAAGCAGTCTTGATCGCCGCGGGCATTGACCCAACTTTACGGGGCGAAACTTTATTGATCGATTCTTTCTGCGCTATCTATAACGCCAGCCAAAGCGTCAAGTAGAGTTCAATCGTGGTCACAAATTCAGTAACTGTTCGCGTTCCTGCGAAAGTTAACCTGCAACTTTCAGTTGGCCCGCGCGAAAATGATGGCTTTCACGGCTTAGTTACAGTTTTTCAAGCAATCTCAATTTATGATGATTTAACTATTACTCATGCAGCACCTGGTTCAGGTTTATCACTATCAATTACTGGCGATCACATTGCAGGTGTACCGGCCGATGAAACAAATTTAGCCGCCAAAGCAGCGCAAATAATTGCTAAGGAATATGACATTGCAATTGATGCAACTATGCAGATTCACAAAACGATTCCAGTTGCTGGTGGAATGGCTGGCGGCAGCGCAAATGCTGCAGCAGCAATTGTGGCAATTGATGCGCTTTATTCATTAAGCATGACTCGCGAAGAAATGGTGAAAGTTGCACGTCAACTAGGTAGCGATGTTCCGTTTATGTTAAACGGTGGCACTGCAATTGGCCGCGGTCGTGGCGACGAGTTAACGGCAGCACTCTCAAGAGGCACTTATCATTGGGTTTTAGCACTTTCCTCAGCCGGGCTATCAACACCATCGGTTTATAACGAATGCGATCGCTTGCGGGCTGGTTTGACAATTACGAATCCACAAGCCAGCGATAAATTGATGCAATCACTATTAGCGGCTGATGCTAATTCAGTTGGTAAATATTTAGTTAATGATTTACAAAGTGCGGCTTGTTCGCTGCGACCAGCACTGCGATTGATTCTTGATGTTGGTCAGGAATATGGGGCACTAGGTGGAATCGTTTCTGGCTCTGGTCCAACTGTGGCATTTTTAGTTTCCGATGAAGAAGCTGGTTTAGATTTAGCAGTCGCACTTACTGCCAGCGGAGTAGTTGGAAGTGTGGCAAGAGCAACTGGCCCAGTGCCTGGTGCTCGAGTTATTGAAACGCGTTAACTAATTTACTTAGCAGTCGCGCTAAATCAATCTGCTCATCTTTAGTTAACGCGGATAACAATTCTTCTTCACGCCCCAGCAAATCTTCCATTGCGGCATCAACGGCGCTCATGCCAGTTTTCGTTAAAGTAACCAAACTGCCCCGCCCATCGGTTGGGTCAGGTTCGCGCGTGATTAGTTTTAACTCTTCAAGTCGATCAAGTCGATTAGTCATAGTTCCACTAGTTACTAAAGTTTCTGCCATTAATACACTTGGTGAAAGTTGATAAGGAGCACCAGCACGTCGAAGAGCGGCAAGAACATCAAAGCCCCAAGTTTCCAGATCAGCGAATGCACTTCGGCGAGTGATGTCGAGTTGTCGTGAAATTCTAGTAACGCGACTAAGTACAGCTAATGGCGCAAGATCGAGATCAGGGCGTTCTGATTTCCAGGCGGCGATTAGGCGATCTACTTCATCGCGCATTTTTACCCCCGCCGCTCGTAATTTTCTTGGCAATTTTCTTGAGAAATCTCGTTAAGGGCAAGGTTAATGGTCAAAAGCAGTCCCTCGGATGAGGGAGAATACGGGTTCCGCCATTGTGTAGTGGCTAGCACATGGGCCTTTGAAGCCCAGGGTCCAGGATCGATACCTGGTGGCGGAGCGAATGCAAAGCCAGATTGAAGTAGAGGTAAGTGGCGGAGCAAATCCGCACAAAACCGAAGTTAGAATTAAGGCCTGACTAGCAGCAGGGGAGTATCTCTTGGATTGTGCAATTGTCTTAGCCGCTGGCGAAGGCACCCGCATGAAATCTGCAACTCCTAAAGTCTTACATGAAATTGCTGGACGTTCGTTACTCGGACATGTTCTAGCTGCAGTCTCTGAAATTAATCCTGCTCAACTTTGTGTGGTTGTTGGTGCTGGCCGCGAAGCAGTTGAATCACATTTAAGTCAGATTGCGCCAACCGCAAAAACTGTTTTTCAAGATCGTCGTGGTGGCACCGGGCATGCAGCTCAATTAGCGTTGGCCGAAATCAAAGTTTCCGGCACAGTAATTATTCTGGCTGGCGATACACCGATGTTAACTGGCGCCTCACTTAAAGAATTAGTTGCAGTTCATAAAGCAACAGAAGCAACAGCATCAGTTTTAACTGCTGAGCATCCTGACCCAACTGGTTACGGTCGCATTATTCGCGCCGACGACGGTACCTTGTTGCGCATCGTTGAAGAAAAAGATGCCGATGAAGATCAGAAAATGATCTTTGAAATTAATTCAGGCGTTTATGCATTTGATGGCGCCAAGCTTGCTGGTGCTATTACTAAATTAACTTCAGCAAATGCCCAAGGTGAACTTTACTTAACAGATGTAATCGAAATTTTGCGTAACGATGGTGGCTCAATTGGCGCTGTTCTAATTGAAGACTTTGTCGAAACTCTTGGCGTTAATGATCGTTATCAATTAGCTGAAAGTGCTGCGATGTTACGAGATCGCATTAATGAAGTACATATGCGCAACGGCGTTACAATTGTTGATCCAACTACGACCTGGATCGATGTCCAGGCCGAAATATCTAACGATGTAACGATTTTTCCTGGCTCAGCTATTTTGGGTGCAACAACGATTGAATGTTGTGCAGTGATTGGCCCGCGTACCACGCTAACTAATTGCCAAGTAGGGCAAGGGGCATCGGTAGTTGAATCAAATTGCACCGATTCTGCAATTGGCGCAGACGCAAACGTCGGTCCATTTACCTATTTACGCGCTGGCACTGTACTTAAAGAGAGCAGCAAAGCCGGAGCATTTGTAGAAATTAAGAATTCTCAAATAGGCGCGGGCTCGAAAGTGCCTCACCTTTCATACGTTGGCGATGCCACCATTGGCACCGGAACAAATATCGGCGCTGCCACAATTTTTGTTAATTACGACGGGGTCGAAAAGCATCCAACGATTGTTGGCGATCATGTTCGCATCGGTAGCGACACCATGTTGGTTGCGCCAGTAAATATTGGTGACGGGGCTTACACCGCTGCCGGTTCAGTAATTACTGAAGATGTTCCGCCTGGTGCGATCGGCGTTGGCCGATCTAAGCAGCGAAATGTATTAGGTTGGGTCATGCGCAAGCGCGCTGGTTCCAAATCAGCACAAGCAGCCGAAGCTAAAGAGTCGAAAGGTAATTAAATGAGCGAGATCCGGTTATCTTCTGAAAAGCGTTTACGACTTTTTGCCGGCCGCGGTTTCCCTGAATTAGCTGATGAAGTTGCTGCCGAACTCGGAATTCCGTTAACTCCAACATCTGCTTACGACTTTGCTAATGGTGAAATTTTTGTTCGCTTCGAAGAATCAGTTCGTGGTTGCGATGCATTCGTAATTCAAAGCCACACGACACCAGTTAATAAGCAGATTATGGAACAACTAATCATGGTCGATGCTTTGAAGCGAGCATCTGCAAAGCGCATTACAGTTGTTGCACCTTTCTATGGCTACGCCCGCCAAGATAAGAAAAGCCGTGGTCGCGAGCCAATCACTGCGCGATTAATGGCTGATCTTTTTAAAACAGCTGGCGCTGACCGTTTGATGTGCGTTGATTTACATACTTCACAAATTCAAGGTTTTTTCGATGGTCCAGTAGATCATTTATTCGCATTACCAATGTTGGCTAACTACGTTGGTAGCAAAGTTGATCGCAGCAAGTTAACAATTGTTTCACCAGACTCTGGTCGCGTTCGGGTTGCTGAACGTTGGTCAGATCTACTTGGTGGCTGCCCAATCGCATTCATTCACAAAACTCGCGATCCACGTATTCCAAATGAATCAACGACTGGTCGTGTAGTTGGTGATGTTCAGGGTCAAACATGCGTCGTTATCGATGACATGATCGATACCGCTGGCACTATTACTAAAGCAGTCGATGCGCTTTTCGATGCAGGTGCAAAAGATGTAATTATCGCTGCTACACACGCAGTTTTTTCTGGCCCAGCGATTGAGCGCCTTAAAGGTTCACGTGCTTCAGAAGTTGTAATTACTAATACGTTGCCAATTTCAGAAGATCAAAAATTCGATCGTTTAACTGTGCTTTCAATCGCCCCACTACTTGGTCGAGCAATTCGCGAAGTATTCGAAGATGGCTCGGTAACCAGCCTCTTCGACGGCCACTCTTAAGCCAGAGCCAAGCAAGATTCAAGCGCGATTTGCGCTTAACCGCACCCATTCGCTAACCTTTGGCTCGTTCCGGCGAGGGTAAGAATTATTTCCGTAATCGACGGCGTAGGTTTTCATCCTGCTGGAACTTTTGTGAAGTAACCGAAAGTAAACCTGACAGGAGTTAAGAAAAATGGCTGAGATTTCAATCAATGGCGTTCGCCGTACTGAATTTGGTAAGGGTGCATCACGTCGTAATCGCCGCGATGGTTTAGTTCCTGCAGTTATCTACGGACACGGTGAAACACCTGCACACGTAACACTTCCAGCACGCGAACTTGGCGTAGCTCTTAAAACATCAAACGTTCTTCTAGATATCGTAATTGATGGCACTACTGTTCTAACTTTGCCCAAGGCCGTTATTCGCAATGCACTAAAGGGCAACCTCGAACACGTTGACTTAGTTTTGGTTCGCCGCGGCGAGCGCGTTGTTGTTGCTGTTCCAGTTCACACTTCTGGCGAATACGATCGCGACGGAATTCTTGAGCACGTTCACCACTCAATCGAAGTTGAAACAGAAGCAACTGCAATCCCAAGCTTCTTCGAACTAGATCTAACTGGCCTCGCTGCTGGTCTTTCACTTTATGCTGAAAATGTTGCGCTGCCAGCTGGCGTTACATTGGTATCAGATCCAAAGATGGTTGTTGTGCATCTTTCAGAGCGCTCAACTGCTGCTGAACCAGTTGCTGAAGCCGCTGTTGCTGCTGCCGCTCCTGCTGCTGAAGAGAAGAAAGAGTCTTAATCGGTTGATCCCAATTCAACTACTAATCTAGGGCTATGGATTTAACATGCTGTGGTTAGTAGTTGGGTTGGGCAATCCAGGCCCCGAATACGAAGCAACGCGCCATAACATCGGCCAGTTAGTTGTTGATCAATTAGCAAAATCTAACTCTGCTAAATGGAGTTCACATAAATCTCGTTGCGAAATCGCTGAATTTAAATTAGGCGTTGGTGTTGATGCCGCTTCAGTTATTGTTGCTAAATCAAAGAGTTACATGAATGAATCTGGTGGCCCAGTTAAAGCTCTGGCTAATTTTTATAAAGTTGAGCTGGCTAACATTATTATTCTGCACGACGAGTTAGATATTCCATTTGCGGCAATTCGCAGCAAGGTTGCTGGCGGCGATAACGGCCACAATGGTTTGAAGTCGCTTACTTCATCATTCGGTAGTGCTGATTATCTACGCGTGCGCTTAGGCATTGGTCGTCCACCTGGCCAACAAGATCCTGGTGATTTTGTTTTGAAGCAGTTTGCTTCGGCCGAGAAAAAAGAGTTGCTTGACTTTATTTTACGCGGCGCCGATTGCGTTGAATCCTTAATTACCCAAGGTTTAGAACGTACTCAATCAGCTTTTAATAGCTAATTTAATCTGTTTGGTCAGCCAGTGTTGCGTAAACCGGCAGCAACACCATTAATTGTTAGCAGCAGTGCACGAATCAATAGTGGATCAGCATTTGTGCCTTCGGTGCGAACCCGGCTAAGTAAATTAATTTGCAGTAAATGCAGAGGCGAAAGATAAGCATCGCGAACTTGCAGAGTGCGCGCGAGAATCGGTTGATCTTCAAGCAGAGATTGCTTCTTGGTTAACAAGTTAATTTCAGCAACTGTTAGCGCAAACTCAGCCTCAATATCGATAAGGAAGTGCTGTAATTCGACCGGTACCAGCTTTTCAACATAGCGACGAGCTAACTTCAAATCAGTTTTTGCTAACGTCATTTCGACATTGCTAATAAAAGTATTAAAGAAGTGCCATTCAGTAAGCATGCGTGATGCGACATCGCCATGACCAGCCTCGCGCGCGGCTTTCAAGCCAGTTCCGACGCCATACCAACCAGGCACAATCTGACGAGATTGAGTCCAACCAAATACCCATGGAATTGCGCGCAGACTACCTAACCCGCTTGAAGCATCTGGGCGACGTGATGGTCGTGAGCCCAAAAATAAATTTCCTAGTTGTTCAACTGGGGTCGATGCGTAGAAATATGCGGGCAGATCAGCATGATCGATTAATGAGCGATATTTTGTGAATGAGTTATCGCTAATTGATTGCATACAAGCATTCCAGCGATCAAGATCCTCAGGATTTTGACGGGGTCCACGATTGAGGACAGTTGCTTCGAGAGCCGCGGCCAGAGTCAATTCAACGTTTTCGCGAGCAAGGGAAGGAAGTGCGAACTTGTCACTAATGACCTCGCCTTGTTCAGTCATTTTAATTTCGCCGTCAATTGAGCCCCATGGGAGTGCAATTAGCGCCTCATAAGTGGGGCCACCACCGCGACCAACCGAACCGCCACGACCATGGAATAAACGTAAACGAACTCCATATTTCATTGCTACATCGCGCAAGTTACGTTGCGCTCGGTGAATTTCCCATTGGCTTGTTGCGATGCCAGCATCTTTATTGGAATCTGAGTAACCCAACATGATCTCTTGAATATCTCCTCGTAAAGTTAAGAGATTTCGGTAAGTCGGATTACTAAGAAGTTTTTCTAAAATTTCACCTGCAGCACGAAGTTCCGCCACTGTTTCAAGCAGCGGTGCAAAACCTATGCGCGCAATGCTTTTATCGAGATCAACTAATCCAACATATTTTCCGAGAATTACAGCTGCTAGTAGATCATCGGCACCTTTAGTCATAGAAACGATATAGGTCTCTATTGCAGTCGAACCAAAGCGATCAATTATCTCGCCAATAGCGGTGAAAGTATCCATGGTCTTTGTCGCACCAGCATCGAGTTTGTTCAGAGCAGGTTTATTGGTACTCGCTAACTCTGCAGCCAGTAATTCAAATTTTTGATCATGGTTTTGTTCGAGATAGTTATCAGCAATATCTAATTGCGAAAGTACTTGATGATGAGCATCGGAATGCTCACGGATATCCATCGTCGCGTGGGTCAAACCAAAAGTGCTAACGGTACGAATTGTGCGTTCTAGTAACCCAGTTGCGATTAACTCGCCACGATGAGCAAAAAGTGAATCGCGCATCAAGGTTAAATCAGCCAATAATTCAGCCGTATCAGCATAATCTCGATTAGGAACATGTGGGCCTTTAGCAGCATGACGGTTGCGAGTAAATGCTAACCGATGCACGATTGCAGTAGCTTTCAATCGATAAGGTTCTTCAACATTTAAGCGCAAGAATCGGTCTTCAAATTCTGGAATATGTTGTAAATCTTTTTCAATTGAAGCGGTGAGTTCAGGGGTTGCACCAACGATACGAGTAGATACCGAGAGCATCTGACGTAGCTCATCCATGGCGGCGATAGTTACGCGGATCGCATGACCGGCTTGTAAAACCAGTACATCGCGGGTTACTTCGCCAGTGATATTTGGGTTACCGTCACGATCGCCACCGATCCAGTTTCCAAAGGAAAGCGGGCGAGCAGTCACGGGAACATCAATATCTAAACGTTTCATTTGGATTGCAAAATCGTTTAATACTTCAGGAACCGTTAACTTAAACAAATCATCTAAGTAATAAAGGGCATTCATTGCCTCATCGAGTGGCTCTGGACGATCAAGGCGAAGTTCGTCAGTTTGCCAAAGCAGATCGACCATTTCAGCTAACTTGGAAACGCGTGCTAGTGAATTTTTCTGATCAAGCAAAGTTGCAACTTTTCCTAATTTATTCAAAATCGAACGACGAGCAGCTTCAGTTGGATGCGCAGTAAAAACTGGACGCACCATTAATTCAGAAACCCAAAGCGCTAAATCAGCATCAGAAAATTCGTGACCTGGTGTCTGTGCTTCTTTCGCAGCCAAGATGCGATCAGTGGCACGTGTTAACCAGGATCCACTTGCCGCGCGAGTATCTGATAGAACTCGAGCACGGTGAACTTGTTCGGCAACATTTGCTAAATGAAAGTAAGTACTAAATGCGCGCACCAACTGCACTGAATCCTCGACTGATAAGTCAGAAAGTAATTCACCGCCATCGCCTTCGCGTACAGCTTTGCGCACTGCCTCAACTAAGTTGAGCAGTTCGACGCCTTCTTGGCGTACAAGGGTTTGGCCTAAGAGTTCGCCTAACTGGCGAACGTCATTACGCAACTCTGCGTCATCGGCCGGAAAGTTGCCTGACATGGGCGTAATCATCTCAGGTCTTTTACAATCGCGATTACCCATTTCTACATTAGTTAGCCGATTTACCTACCGATTGGTTTGCGAGATAGAATTGTCAGTAATTCGCCCCCTCCCACCTTTGGGAGTTGGGGCTTAAGGTCATTTCAGATCGTCTAAAAGAGTTAAAAGGGTTAAAAGGATCAAGGGGGTTCTCATGCGTGGCTTATTAAATTCACTTAGCGACTTCCCGGAATTCGCAGATGCCGCCAGTGTTAACAATTTGAGTCGGTCTCATAACCTAGTCACTCCGCCACCGAGCTTTCCATTTTTAATCGCACAAATCGCGCAATCTAGGCCAGTTCTAGTCATTAGTGGCTCAAGTCGTGGCGCTGAAGATATTGCTAGTGAACTGCGCGATTTGCATGATCGCGTACTTGAATTTCCAGCTTGGGAAACGTTGCCACACGAGCGTTTAAGCCCACGAAGTGACACTGTTGCGCGCCGAATTCAAACCTTAAATGAATTAGCGCATTCAAAATCTGAACTAAATCCAGTTGTGATTACCCCGGTGCGAGGAGTAATTCATCGAATCATCGCTGACTTAGCTAAACAACCGCTGCGCTTTATTGAACAAGGGCAAGAAATTTCGTTAAGCGAACTAATTAAACATTTAACTGATCTGGCTTATGTGCGAACTGACCTGGTTGAAAAACGTGGTGAGTTTGCAGTGCGCGGCGGAATTATCGATCTATTCTTACCACTAACTAAACAACCAGTGCGGATCGATTTCTTTGGCGATGAGATTGAAGAGCTAAATTATTTTGAGGTTTCGGGTCAACGTACTTCAGAACCAGTAATTGGAAAACTTGAGATATTTCCTTGTCGCGAATTATTACTTACTGAAAATATTCAAGTTAGCGCAAATAATCTGATATCTAAATTTCCAGCAGCTGCCGAGATGCTTGATCGCATGGCTGCAGGTATTGCAACTGAAGGTATGGAATCACTAATTCCATTGTTAATTGAAGATCAAGAAACTTTGCTGGATCGAATGCCGGCAAATACCGAAATCATTTTCCTGGATGAGGAACGAATTCGCTCTAGGGCTGCTGATTTACTCTCGACCAATGATGAATTCTTAGCCGCCTCTTGGTCGAATGCCGCCGTTGGCGCAGTTGCACCAGTACACACTGGCGTCGGCACATATTTAACTTGGGATGAACTTTCCGAAAAGATTATTACTTTGGGCCTTAATCGCCGCTCACTAAATTCATTTGGTTCTGACTTGAGTGAAAATACTGACTTCATGGCGATTGCCGCAATTGATCCGTTGCGTGGGGATATGGATCAACTATTAGCTGTCCTGGGGGAGGCGGTTTTAAATAACTTTAAAGTTATTTTCACGGCTAATGGGCATGGAATGGTTGAGCGTTATGCCGGAATTTTCCGAGGTGCTGATTTACCGGTTTATGTGGTTGATCAACTACACGCAAAACCGACTGCCGGATTGATTCATATAACAACTACACCAATAACTTATGGTTTCTCATATCCAAGTGCGCAAATTCTATTTATAACCGAGCATGATTTAACTGGTAGCAAATCACGTGTCAAAGATTCTGATCGCTTGCCCTCGAAACGAAAACAGAGCGTTGACCCACTTGAATTAAAAGCTGGCGATTTTGTAGTTCATGAGCAACATGGCATCGGCCGTTATGTTGAAATGGTTCAGCGCGAAACTGCGGGCGTTGTTCGCGAATACTTAATTATTGAATACGCCTCTGCAAAACGCGGTCAACCTGGCGATCGGATATTTGTTCCAACTGATTCGCTAGAACAAGTTAGTAAGTACATTGGTGGTGAATCGCCAACAGTGCACCGGATTGGTAGTGGTGAATGGCAGAAAGCAAAGGGCCGCGCGCGCAAAGCAGTTCGCCAAATCGCCGGTGAATTAATTCGACTTTATGCAGCCCGTACCAGTGCCCCAGGTTTTGCATTCTCGCCTGATACCCCATGGCAGCGCGAACTAGAAGATGCGTTTTCCTATATCGAAACGCTTGATCAGTTAGCCACAATCGATGAAGTTAAGCGCGATATGGAACGCCCATTTCCAATGGATCGAATCATTTGTGGCGATGTTGGCTACGGTAAAACTGAGATCGCAATTCGTGCTGCATTCAAGGCTGTGCAAGATGGTAAACAAGTAGCGGTATTAGTGCCAACGACGTTATTGGTGCAGCAACATTACAAAACTTTCACTGAACGTTATTCTGGATTTCCAATCAAAGTCGCTGGCATGTCTCGCTTTAACACTGCCAAGGAGAGCAAAGAGATTACCCAAGGCTTGGGCGAGGGCGCGATAGACGTTGTTATTGGCACTCATCGAATCCTCTCAAATGATGTGATTTTCAAGGATTTAGGGCTAGTCATCGTTGATGAAGAGCAGCGCTTTGGGGTTGAGCAGAAAGAGTCACTTAAAAAACTGCGAACTACAGTTGATGTGCTTTCTATGTCAGCTACACCAATTCCGCGCACTCTAGAAATGGCGGTAACTGGTATTCGCGAGATGTCCACGATTACAACGCCGCCAGAAGAGCGACACCCGATTCTGACTTATGTCGGCGCAAGTGAAGATGCCCAGATTGCTGCGGCGATACACCGCGAACTTTTACGTGATGGTCAGATTTTTTATATTCATAATCGTGTGGAATCAATTGATCGCACAGCCTCGCGTTTACAAGAGCTAGTACCCGAAGCACGTATTCGCGTAGCGCATGGGCAGATGAGTGAATCAATGCTAGAAGATGTAATTCTAGGATTCTGGAATCGTGATTTTGATGTACTTGTCTGTACGACCATTGTGGAAAGTGGTCTTGATATAGCAAACGCTAATACTTTAATTGTCGAGCGAGCTGACATGTTTGGTCTTTCACAACTTCATCAATTGCGTGGTCGAGTTGGTCGCGGTCGCGAACGTGCATATGCCTATTTTCTCTACCCCGCAGATCAACCACTTTCCGAAATCGCCATTGATCGTTTGAAAACAATTGCTTCAAATACTGATCTGGGTGCCGGTATGCGAGTTGCCTTAAAAGACCTAGAGATTCGTGGAGCTGGAAATTTACTTGGTGGCGAACAATCAGGTCATATCGCAGATGTTGGCTTTGATCTTTACATGCGCATGGTGGGCGAAGCAGTCCAAGATTACAAAACTGGTTTTATTGAAACCGAAGAACCAAATCATGAATGCAAAATTGAAATTCCAATCAATGCACATTTACCTGAAGAGTACGTACCAGGTGAACGGCTACGTCTTGATCTTTATCGCCGCTTAGCTGATGTGCAAAGTGATACCGATGTCGACTCAATCGCAGCAGAATTAATTGATCGATTCGGTGAGCTTCCAGAAACTGCTCAAGCTCTACTTGGTGTGGCCAAACTGCGGTCGTTGGCCAAGGGCCAAAAACTGCGCGAAGTAGTAATCTCAGGAAAATTCCTGCGATTATCGCCGCTGACCCTGCCGGAATCTGGCCAGCTGCGATTGGCCCGCGTCTACCCAGGGTCTATTTATAAGAGCGCTGCGAGCACAGTTTTGGTGGCCCTACCCAAGGCGGCAGCGTGGAACCCGTCCGAAAGCACTCCACTTATGGGGGATACTTCTACTCTGGCTTGGGTAACCGAAGCCGTAACCGAATTAGCGGCTAACCCGAAAGTGAGTACATCTTGAAAAAATTCACCGCAGTCACAATCGCCTCTGTTGCAGCAATCGCACTATTCCTAACCGGTTGCTCACAAGTTGGCGCAGCGGCAACCGTCGGAAGTACCAAGATTACCCAAGCAACTGTGCAGTCCAGCATTGATACCGTAATGGCTGAACGTAAAACTGTAGATACAACTCAGATGCAATTAGAAACTGGCGAAGAATTAAATCGCAGCCAACTTCGTTTCCACTTATTCGCGGCTCTATTAAAAGCTTCAGCCAAAGACTTGAAGATCACTGTTACTAAAGCCGAGATTGATACTCGTCGTGAAGTAATTATTCAGCAAGTTAGCGGCGTAGCAAACTTGCCAAAAGCACTAGTTGGGGCCGGTATCGCATCAACTGATTTCGATATTTATCTAGAGGCAGTATTAAATTCTGAGAAAATTCAGAAGTCGTTAGTTGCTACAGGTACCACCAAAGCTGAAATTCCTACCAAGATGCAGGCTCTTGTTGTTGCTACTGGCAAGAAGTACAAAGTAACGGTTAACCCACGTTACGGTGTCTGGAAAGCTGACACAGCTGAAGTTACTGCCGCTGTAAGCGATGCAGTTTCACCAGCAGCGACGCCAGCTAAATAACCAACTAATCAAGTAACAGCGTTAAGTAAATGTCAGAACTTCTGCGCCTTGCGGAGGTAATGAACAAATTGCGTTCGCCCGGTGGTTGTCCATGGGATGCCGAGCAAACTCATGAATCACTCATTAAGTATTTACTTGAAGAGTCCTATGAATTTATTGACGCAGTTGAAACTAATGACCGCGCTGGCTTACAAGAAGAACTCGGCGATCTACTGCTGCAGGTCTATTTCCATGCCCGCATAGCTCAAGATGATCCGCAAAACCCCTTTACGATTGAAGATGTAGCTCGTGGCATCGCAGATAAGTTAATTAATCGCCACCCACATGTATTTGCTGATGTGCAGGTATCTGGGGTTGCTGAAGTTATTTCGAATTGGGAAGAAATCAAGGCTGCTGAAAAAGGTCGCACTTCGGCGATCGATGGTGTTGCGCTTTCACAGCCCTCGCTGCCCCTGATTTCAAAGCTTTTGCATCGAGCCGAAAAGTATGGAGTTCCCTTAGATCTGCCAACGGCGCAGGTTAACGATGGTGAAATGGCAGCAGAACAAATACTTGCGATAGCCGCATGGGCTAATGCCAATGATGTCGATCTCGATGCTTTGTTGCGCCAACGGGCACGCGCGCTGATGGCGCAGATCCAAAGCAATGAAGCGCGGTAGACTCCACACCTGAGTTCAGCGCTGATCTCTCTATTTACATATTCGAATTTACTTTGATTTTAAGTAACTATTAATAGGAGGCAATCATGGCAATTATCGAAGCGCTCGGTGCCCGTGAAATTTTAGATTCACGTGGAAATCCAACAGTAGAAGTTGAAATTCAATTAGAAGATGGCACCCAAGCACGTGCAGCTGTTCCAAGTGGTGCATCAACTGGTGCATTCGAAGCATCCGAACTTCGCGATGGTGGAACTCGCTACCTAGGCAAAGGTGTTGAAAAAGCTGTTGCATTCGTAAATGATGAAATCGGGCCAAACATTATTGGTTTCGATGCCCAAGATCAGCGCATCATCGATAGTGCAATGATTTCTCTTGATGGAACCGCAAATAAATCTCGCTTAGGAGCCAACGCTATTCTTGGTGTATCGCTAGCAGTTGCTAAAGCATCTGCTGAAAGCGCAGACCTTTCACTTTTCCGTTACCTTGGCGGCCCAAATGCGCACCTACTACCTGTTCCAATGATGAACATTCTTAACGGTGGCGCACATGCAGATACCAACGTTGATATTCAAGAATTCATGGTTGCGCCAATTGGTGCGCCAACTTTCCGCGAATCACTTCGCTGGGGCGCTGAGATTTATCACGCACTAAAATCAGTTCTCAAGCAACGCGGTCTAGCAACCAGCGTTGGCGATGAAGGTGGCTTCGCACCAAACCTTGATAGCAACCGCGCTGCCCTTGATCTAATTCTTGAGGCAATTACCAAGGCCGGCTTTAAGCCAGGTACTGATATCGCGCTTGCAATGGATGTTGCGGCAACTGAATTCCACGAGAACGGTCAATATAAGTTCGAAGGTTCACTTCTTTCTTCTGGCGAAATGATCGCTTATTACACCGATCTGGTTAACTCATACCCGATCGTTTCAATCGAAGATCCGCTAAATGAAGAAGATTGGGCTGGCTGGGCCGAGATGACCAGCGTGCTTGGTTCACGTATTCAGATCGTGGGCGATGACCTATTTGTTACTAACCCCGAGCGTCTAGCAAAGGGCATTGCAACTAATACTGCAAACGCACTTCTAGTTAAGGTAAACCAAATCGGAACGCTAACTGAAACTCTTGACGCAGTTTCAATGGCGCAACATGCAAACTACCGCAGCATGTT
>Ga0209188_1000769_pt1 | contig 29184 bp, 39 predicted proteins | sample C_130625_EF_Meta_FD_187307 | JGI IMG/M metagenome (GOLD analysis project Ga0209188, IMG submission 187307) | Freshwater microbial communities from Lake Croche, Canada to study carbon cycling - C_130625_EF_MetaG (SPAdes) (version 2) | ecosystem: Environmental > Aquatic > Freshwater > Lake... | reverse complement strand
TGTATTTTTAAATGTAAATTTTGTAGCTATCAGTTGTTGGGTAAAAAGAAAGGCACCTATCTTAGACCCAGCGAACAAGTCAAAGATGATTTGATTCGCATGTGGGAAACCAACGGCACAGACACTTACTACATCACAGACGACACGTTCAACGACGACAACGACAAGATAGAAGAATTGCACCGCATTTTTACCAGCTTGCCATTTAAACCAAAATTCAGTTGTTATTTGAGAATTGACCTAATTAATAGATATCCGCATCAAGCAGATTTGTTATCTGAAATGGGGTTAGTGGGCAACTATTTTGGACTGGAAACCATGCAACCCAAAAGTGCCACAGCTATAGGCAAAGGACTGCATCCAACTAAAGTAAAAGACAGACTGTACTGGTTGGGAGAGAAGTGGCACATGAAAGTGAATATGGCTGCCGGATTCATACTGGGTCTGCCATACGATACCAAGAGCTATTTTAAAGAATTATACGACTGGGCCAGAGAACCCGATAATCCGTTGGCCTTGATAGATTTCTATCCGCTGTACTTGTACAATAGAACGGGCACACGTCGAGAAAGGCTAGCGGCATACAGCAGTGAATTCAGCCTACATCCTGAAATTTACGGGTACGATTTCCCGCAGGACGGTGTCTCTGAAAATTACATGAATTGGGTGTTAAAGGATCAAGACTTAACTTACGAAAAATGTGTGCAAACAGCAAACTGGTACAGACACCAGATGAAATTTAGAAACAAGTTTGCAGAATTTCAAATGATCACAGCTATGAATATAGGAATATCCAGAGAAGATTTGCATACTATGAATATAAAAGAAATTATGCGTAAGTATCCTATGGAACATCTAAACAACAATAAATTACAAGAATACAAAAATATTATTGGCATAGGAAATATCACGTAAATATGACTATGAAAAATATGAACGAAGGCAGTGTAACTCATTTGAAATGTGAGGGTGAAGAAACCATACATCAGTTGTGGTCCACTCCGATTGGTGTGACTCGTCCGTTTACTCAAGATTTTATTGAACAATTAAAAGACGATGTATACAAATATGTGCTTCCCCGTGCCAACAAAAACAGTGTGGATGTTTGGAGTTTGCCGGATCTTCCAGACACCATGCTGGAAGTACAGAAGAAAAAGTTAGAACTAGCAGAAAAAACTCTCACATTGCAAGCTGAAATGCCGTTGCCCCCCATGCGTATCGCCAAGGGGTATTTTAGGCATATCCAGGCCAATGTTGAATATCGTATCACACCACATCAGCATGGGTCCACACTGGGTGTTGGTGTGTTCTACATCAAATTGAATAATGACAATCCAGGAAACATGATTTTTATGGATCCCCGTGGTGGAGTCAATTGGACCAATCAGTTCAGCCCGTTCAAGCGATTGAGGCTGGAAGAAGGCATGATGGTTGTTAGTCCGGGATACTTGTTGCATTTTATTGAACCCACAGACTATATGAAACCCATATATCAAGAACGATTGCTGATTGTTTCTAACATACACAGAATGTATGAAGATTGGGTCAAGGTGTTGGAAGATGTAGACAACGAAAAAATGATCAAAAGCATGGGTCAACATGAACTTTGAAATCATCGACGACATTGTTGATCATGAAGTACAGGATCAGATTGAATCAGCATTGCTAGGGTCTGAGATAAATTGGCGGTTCAGCAGAAGCAGTGCATACAAGCGAGAACTGTTTCCTGATGTGTCAGACCAACAGCGCAAACAGATCACACAATTCAATCACATAGTGTTTGATGGGCAGATACGTAATCCCAATTATGAATTGTATGCGTGTGTTGCACAAGCAGTTGCTGATAGAAAGAATCAGAAAATCCTGGCAATTACCAACATGCGAGCACACTTGCAATTGCCAGTACAACTTGCCACTCTTGGTATCCCTCATGTGGATAAACACGATCCCAATCCATTTAGTGTAATTGTTTACTATGTAAATGATACAGATGGAGAAACAGTACTTTATCGAGATGACAAAACAGAATTGGCAAGGATATCACCAAAAAAAGGCAGATGTGTGGTGTTTGACGGAAATATATATCACAAAGCCGGTATGCCCACCATTGACATTAGGTGCATTATCAACTATAATCTACACACTAAGGAAAGAATATGAAACCAAGTAAGACATTTAATTTAACTAAGCAAACAAAGAGATTGATGTGTACTATCGTTGATCCAGTCGCTCGTAATCAGTACAAGCGCATGATGATCGATGCGCAGTTGTGCAGTGAGATTGTTATCAAGGCTCCGGCACGTGATAAGAATGTGCCAAGAGGCACTGCCAACTATCAAACCAACGATACTGGTACAGCCAGCACTAGCGCAGAGTAAAGAATATTCCCTGATAGCTCAGTCGGTAGAGCGACGGACTGTTAATCCGCAGGTCGGTGGTTCGAACCCACCTCGGGGAGCCAATATTATGATAACATTCATTAAAAATTTAATATATAAGTATCGCTTGCGTCGTAGGCTCAAAGAGATACAAAAAACCGATCCTTTTATATACAAATGAAAACACTGATAGCTAATGGTTGCAGTCACACCGCAGGAACCAATATAGATCCTACTAACTTGGAATCTTGTAAAAACTTAGCATGGCCAAGATGGGTCAGCGAGCATTATGACCTCGATTGTATCAACCTTGCAGAAGGCGGTAGTGGCAATGAACAAATAAGTAGAACCATTATATTGGTACTGTCGTCCATGCTGTCTACTGGACTAGTGGCCAAGGACACTGTGGTAGCCATAGCGTGGAGCGGATTTGATCGATATGAATTTTGGAGTCAAAAAACACGTAAACACATGAGTGTGGGGTTAGGATCAACCATGATGAATTATGTTGATTCAGATGTCAAACGATATGTCGAGGCCAGATCGCTAATTGAATTTGAAGAATACGCAAATTATAAAAATTTATATTACATATACAACACAGCATTATATCTAGAATCACAGGGTATCAAATATATTTTTTCTAATGCGTTACGACCTTTTAAAGATCCTAGCACATTTGCCAATCAAAGAGAATTGAGAAGCGAATATGTAAATTTAATAAATTTATATGGCGCCAGAGTGGAACAACACTTGGCATTGTTTGACAACATGCAGACTCTCAAGAGTGTTCTTAAAGACACACCATGTAGTCCGTTAGGTGACAAGCAACATTGGGGCGAACAAGGTCAAAAGAAATATGCTGAATATTTTATTCAGCACATAGAGAATCTTGGGGGATTAGCTCATCTGGGAGAGCACTAGCTTTGCAAGCTAGGGGTGATCGGTTCGAGTCCGATATCCTCCACCAATCGATTATGGATCAAGAACTAATTACACAGCACTTGCATCAATGGATGAAGGATTTTATTGAGCAACCCAATGAAAAATTAAACGGGTGGGCTCCATGTCCGTATGCACGACAAGCTCGCATGAATAATAAAATTGAAATAATATTTGCTGATCCAACCGGTGATACCATCGACCGGGCTATCGAGTTGTTAGACCATAAAGAAGCAGTTATAGTTGCGTTTGATCACACATTGATAACACACAATGATCTTACAAAATTTATTCGAATCAAAAATTCGGAGTTGAATAAAAAGAATATTATAGTGCTAAGAGATCATCCGGGTGATCCAGAATATATTAACGATGTAAAAATGAATTTTGATACATGCGGATTACTTGTTGTACAACAATTATCAGAATTAAAAAAAGCTTCGGAGTTTTTAGAAACCAAAGGTTACTACGATTCCTGGGATACTAAAATATATCAAGCAATGACAGCTTGGAGATGATATGACAAAATACTCAGTATATCAGCATTGGGATCCACTAAAGACTTGTTTAGTGGGTCGGAGTTATAGTCCGGAATTTTACTCTTTTATCAAAAACAGTAGAGTACGTGCAGTTATGGAACAAATAGCCAGCGAGACTGAAGAAGATTATCAAAGGTTAGTAACTTTGTTAGAAAGTTTTGGTGTAGAGGTACTAAGACCAATCCTTAGTAACAATTACAAAGATTATGTTGTAGATGGTAAAATTTTACCGCCGCCCATGTGCCCTAGAGACTGGACTATCATGCTGGGCGATAAATTTTATTTTAAAAGTCAGTATGTTAACACAGGTGGACAAGATGGATTTAGACTTGCATATGTGCCAGTCACAGATCATGCCATCTGGGGGCATGTGTTAAGTCATATCAGAGAACACGGCAACGAGATCATAAATGATATTAAAGTAATAAATCCACCCAAGGACCCAGATTTACTACGTTGGTGGAACACTGCCACCACAACTAGAATTGGAAAAGATTTATACTTTGGAACTAACAAAGGGTGGTGGACTGAAGAACGAGACATGCCCAATCAAAAACAAATGGCATTGGATTTAAAGAAACAGCATTTGCAAGAACAATTCCCCGATTATCGATGTCATGTGATTGATACACTAGGGCATGCGGACGGCACATATAGCCCTGTAGTTCCTGGATTGATTATCAGCGGATACAAAGTATCAACTTATGCAGATACATATCCTGGTTGGGAAGTGCTTCATGTGCCAAAGGCAAGTTGGGATAACATGCGACCTTTCTTAGAATTAAAAATTAAAAACAGAGGCAAATGGTGGGTTCCTGGACAAGAGTTAAACGACGAGTTTACAGATTTTATAGAATCTTGGCTTGATCATTGGGTAGGCTATGTGGAAGAAACTACATTCGATGTTAACATGCTGATTATAGACAAAAAGAATGTGGCTTGTTGTAGCTACAGCAAAGAAGTATTTGATAAATTTGCCCAGTATGGAATCACTCCGCATATTGTTAATTTTAGACATAGATATTTCTGGGATGGTGGACTACATTGTATCACAAGTGATATACATAGGGAAGGAGTATTAGAAGATTACTTCCCCGAAAGATCACAATCATCAGTTGACAACACAAATAATAATAAGTAAAATACAGTTAAATTCAAGTAAGGTATTTGCCCCTATAGCTCATTTGGTAGAGCAACTGATTTGTAATCAGTAGGTGCCGTGTTCGAATCATGGTGGGGGCACCAATCATATGCTACAAGTATATCCAGATTTTTTTACTAAAGAAGAAGTTTCAAGACTTGCGGCAGTGTTTGACAAAGATACTGTGCAAGCAGTTCCAATTGACTACAGCAAAGATGTGGTAGCTTGTCCCAATAGACAGTTTCCGTTTGGCAAGCGTTTGGCACAGTTTGGACAGCAACTTTATAACGAGTTGTTGTTTTATCCAACAGGTGCTTATAGCTATCCGCACATTGATATTGGACCACAGGATCGTAGTACTCCTTGGACATGTACTGCGTTGATCAATTGCACAGATGAATATGAAGGCGGAGAATTATATTTTCCCAAGTTGAAATTAGAAATGAAGTTACCAGTTGGATCTATATTGATATTTCCAGCTGGCAATTACGAAATGTATATGCATGGAGTAAGAGAAATTAAAAGTGGAAGCAGAATGACAGCAGTTGTTCGCTTTGGCTTGAAAGAATAAGCGGGATTAGTTTAATGGTAAAACAGCAGATTTCCAATCTTCGGTCAAGAGTTCGATTCTCTTATCCCGCTCCATAACATGATATCGTTCAACACAATTAAATCACTATTTGATACAAATTGTTGGGACGTGGGTGTAATCAGCGCAGAGCAACTAAAACAAGTATCCAACTACCCTATCAAAAATAAATTCCATGTGCATGGCATGGATTACACCAACACATATAGGTTCCCTGAACTAGTGAATACAGTTGTGCTAGTTAGAAAGGGACACACATGGGACTATGGACATTATGATGAATCCATTGATATCTTAAAAGCAAGTGGTATACCAAACTGGTTTCCGCTTTACACAAATTATAAAGAAGCTGTAATGGTTGCAGGACTAGGAGTCAAAGCTAGGAACTCCTTGATATACAGTTATGAATTTGGATTTGACTTTCATGCAGTGTGTTATGGATTTTGGGAAGAAATAACTGACATTCCTACCCACACACGAATCAACCACAAGTTATGGAGCAGATGCACCAACTGTTATGATTGTGTTGATGCATGTCCAGCCAAAGCCATACACGCTAGACAAGAACCATTTTGGTTGGATGGTGCGGCATGTGAGGATTTCATATTGTTTTCAGACCATCCTACTGTGCCTTCTGTTAAAAAGTTTTGGCACGAAAAGGTACACCCTGAATTTCCTATCCAAGTTGTTACACAGGTAAAGACAGCAGAGGATGCAGATAGATTGATTGGGGGCATGAAAGTGGATGCAAATGGATATACCTATGACGGCAATCAAACCAAAAAAGATGGTGAGCCTGTGTATGTGTACCACTGTAGAGAATGCACATCACAACCCAGATGTAGTAAATGGGGTGGCAAGTATCCGTATGATGGTTCAGATCACCCACATGCAATAGAAACACAGAGTAAATAAATTCACGGAGTGTAGCGCAGTCTGGTAGCGCACCTGGTTTGGGACCAGGGGGTCCAAGGTTCGAATCCTTGTACTCCGACCAATTTAAAAAGGAAACAGAATGAGAGCAAGTCATATTTTAGTAAGTACAAAAGAACAAGCTGATGCAATCCTAGCAGAAGCCAATGCATTAAACTTTGCACAACTGGCACAGCAACACAGTTCATGCCCAAGCAAGGCACGCGGCGGAGATCTTGGAGATTTTGGACCAGGACAAATGGTCAAGCCGTTCGAAGACGCCACAGTGTCAACACCAGTTGGTGCCATTAGTCAGCCGGTACAAACACAGTTCGGTTATCATTTGATCCATCGTACTGGCTGATGAAAGATCTGTGGATTGCCGGAATAAGCACTGGGCCTGGTGCTGCGACCTGTTTGTTAAAAAATGATCAGGTGGTATTCATGCACTCGGAACAAGAGCTGTCCGGTATTCCCGATGACCATCGACCATTGTTGGGGTTATTGGAAATAAAAAAATATACAGATCATTTGGATTGTTTTATACAAACCAATTATGAAAATATAACTGAAGCTAATCAAAGTATCTATATTCATTTGTTAAGAAAATTAGGTTTGTATGAATCTATAAAGAATCTTAATAATTGCAATTTTAAATCTGACCACCACAAATATCATGCGGCCAGTGTGTTTTACAGTAGCGGATATGATCGTGCAGGAATCGTAGTCATAGACCGAGATGATGCCCATGGTGATGAGCTAGTGAGTATTTTCAAGGCAGAATATCCGCATGACATTGGATTGAAATATGTTAGAAAAAAGAATGATGCTACCGATATCAAATCCAATTTCTTTTTGGCCATGAAGGCATTGCAAGCAAGTGGTTCAAAAAATCTTCTTGTGTCGGGCTCGGCAGCTGAAGACTTTGTGTCTACTCTAGATTTCCTAGATAAGGATACCAACATATTTGTAGATCCTAAAAATAACGATTCCGGATTGGCTTGGGGTGCCGCTCAATATATGCACAAATATTACAATTGGAAACACAACTTACCCAATAGTGAGCCAAAAAGATTAGTATGATAGTTGATCAAAACGAGTTAGTCCGCAAGTATGATTACAGTAGCTTGATCACAGCTACCGAAAACGACACAGCCATAGGCATTATCAAAAGTATAATCGAAAGCGGTAACTACTTTACCAATAGCCCTCCGTATCAAACAAAAGAAAACTTGTTTGGTAGATCGGAGGCAGTTTGGTTAAAGTATCGTATGACATTTTTGACCAGTGTGTTTTTGTATCTTGGACACGAAGCCCGTGTGAGTAACATGATGGCTTGGAGCTTTATGACTAATCAAAAGACTCAAGAAGATAGGGACACTTACTGGCATCATCATGACAAACACAGTGGCAAAAGTATTAGCGGTATTATGTATTTGCACATTCCGGACGATGTGAAAGATTGGGACACTTGCGGAACTGAAATTGCACCAAACGGTCCGGACAGCAATGGTAAATTTTTTGTACGTCCTAACTATTACACATGGATAATATACCCAAGCGAAACTTGGCATCGTCCAGGTATTGCTCAAAGTGACGATTATAGATTTATTTTAGCCGCAGATGTTGACTATGTCTAAAAGCAGTGTTATAATAGTATTTTACAAAGGAAATATATGACCAAAGCCAAAATACCAAGTCGTGGTCCAGAGTTGGACAATGAAAAACTGGTTGTGAACACCAACGGCTTCAGGTATGACCTGATTCTCATTGCCGCTGTAAGAGCAAGAGAAATTCGTCGTCAAAACAAAGGCAGTGAAAAATACGAACACAATTTCCCCATTGTGACTGCATTGCTTGAGATACAAGAAGGGTTAGTTGACCCTCGAAAGTATCTACTCAAAGTACAATAAGAATATAGGGTCCTTAGCTCAGTTGGTAGAGCGGCACGTTTACACCGTGTAGGTCGGCGGTTCGAACCCGTCAGGACCCACCAGTTATATGCATCATCAGATACATTACGACAACACCAATGGTGTGGGAATGGGTGACTTGCTGTGTTTTGTAAGTCTTATATGCAGTACACCGACTCCTATAGAAATACTAGTAAGTAACAGTCATGGAACCTATGACAAACTAACTATGTTCAAAAGGGTACTGAACATACCCGATTATCGTTTTATTGTTACTCTAAAAGACAGTATAGGCACATTTCAGAATTATGGGTGGCCACTAAAATTGTTTTCTGATTATTACGAAACAGATATTGTAAACTTGTTTGGCAACAATGTACCTGTAAAACGAAACAATTTCAAAGGATACATAGGATTAGTTTGCTACAACGGCTCGGGCCACTACATGAACGATGATCACCATTTGATACAATGGAATCATAATAAGACTGTGACTGTGGAAACAGATTGGCGCAACTGGCCGCAAACTAGATATCGTCCCGTTAGGTTTTATTCAAGAATTTTTGAATACTGCAAAACACACGACTATGATGTGATAACATTGGAAAGCGCCTCCACGTCATTCGAAGAAAAAATAGAACTGATGACCAAATATTGCAAAGCAATTATTGGGTTTGAAGGCGGCATTGCACATTTGTCTCATATGTTAAAAATTCCGTATTTTATGTTGGACTGGCGACATCCTAGTCCCAACACAACCAACGGCGATTTGCATTGTGAGCTTGTGCATCTTAGTCCATATCTTTATATGCTGAGGGACGATGAAGAATTGTTTTCGTGGGGCAAAGAAGAATTCAATGATAAAATTTATCAAACAGAACTGGGCAAAGGCAATAATCGGTTTCTTACAGGCCAACGAAAATTTAATTTTGATAAAGACGGTGTGCTGGGTAACATACAAGTGACTGATGAACAAAACAATAAAATTTTAGATCTAGGCAAGCTGTTTGGAAACAATGAGTTGGGCACGTTCATGAAGCAGTATTTTCGAGATAGACACAAACAGATTTAGACTGTATAATACATACTACGCAACGGTGGCAGAGAGGTCCAATGCAACGGATTGCAAATCCGTAAAACCGGGGGTTCAAATCCCTCCCGTTGCTCCAATTCTGTTGTAGTAATACAACACTTATCAGTTGACGTTTGGCTATAATTTTGTTATAATATACACATACAAACAACACAGGAGCGTGGTATGGGATTCAAAATTTTGGGAAAGACAGCAGACCTATATCAAGGCTACGGCCCTTTACCGAAATTGGAAGGACCATTTCTAGTTAGTGGTCGCATACTGTACTATGATCAACAAGAAGGCAAGTACTGGGATCCAAAAACAGATTTCTATGTTCCACATGCTGAGTATTTTAGATTGATAGGGTTGATGTGATTGATCGCATTCGTCAAATATTTGAGCAGTTGGGGCATGCGTGGGTAGAACCGTACAGCACAACTGAAGGTGCAATTAATAGACAAGAAGTGGGTAACCATAGAGGCTTGTATTACATCTATCCTGAAAAGAATTTTTACTTTGGCAAGGCGGCGACTAATACAGTTATCAATCGTCACCAAACACATCGTCCTAAATTGGACTGTGACTTGGCTACATTGTATGGCCCTGCTAGAGAAAAGAAGGAACCGCGTTGGCAGTTCCCAGAAGGTTTTAAGGAGGGTGTATGCAAATATCTATTAGAAGACGTCGAGACAATTCCAGCCCACTGGATCCGAATCCAGAAAGGAAAAGTAGGACCCGGCGTTCTAAATTTCCCAGTAAAGCACCTGGTAGAAGTAGACACCCTACCTGTGTTGGTTTGGAATCTTGAACATTTAACTGCTGAACAAATCAGCGAAATTGAAGACGCAGTAATTCCAACTATTTGGCCTTATTGCAATAATGAAACATATTTGAAGAGAAAAAGAGAAAAGAATGTATAGTGTAGTGTTTGGTGATGTTGAAGTAGAACGATTTATAACCTTGAACGAGGCCATGTCCTTTGCCAAGACCATAGATGCGTTTGTGACTATTAGAGGTGAAAATTTTGAAGTAGTTGGTAGGTTTGGTGTGGACAGTGTTCAAAACGGTGTCTGCCCAGATGGCATTGCATACGATTGGAACAAGGCCAGTAGAATTGGCCGTGTAAAGAAAGAACGAGTATGAAGAAAATATATTACGAAAAAGTAGGGCGCAAGTATGTGCCTGTTGCTGAGTATAACGAACAATGGTTGGACAGTTTCACTAAAGGCACACACTTGGTTATGAGCTACCCTGGTGGCTCTAGTCGCAGATACAATATCGATCCCAACTATGCGGCCATGATTGCCGCTGGACGTGTGGCTGAAGATGCTATCTGTAAGGCTATCTCAAAAGCCAGTGAACTACGGCCAAAGAGTACTCCCATTACACCGGGACAAAAGAAGGCCTGGGAACGGTTAGCTAAAGAGTTTGGCGATGACTTGTGTACGTTATATGGGCTTAGTGTTCACGACTGTGCCGAAGCTGGGGTTAAAGCCATGATGATGGAAGCTGATAAATTGTTGGCCAACCCTAGTGTACGTCTAGCATACGAAAAGTTTTTATTTGTAGCAGAACTATCTAAGGAACATAATGAAAATTCGATTTGATAAAGACACAATGCCTGATGAGTTGTATAATGCGCTGTTACAGCATTTTGTAAACGAAGCAGTTGGGCTTGGGGTCGAAGTAAACAAGTTTACCCAATTTGACAATTGGATAGTTGAATGTGATGTGGATGTGAAAGAAGCGGTGCATTAATGCCAAAGTGTTATCAATTAGTTGGAGTTCCTGCCGCAGGCAAAAGTACTTGGCTCAGGAGTCAAGTATGGACCGAAGGCATGGAGTATATAAGCACTGATCATCATGTTCATTCCTATGCTAAAGTGCAAGGCAAGACATATAGAGAAGTGTTTGAAGAATACATGCCCACAGCAGTTGAATTAATGGCCAAAGAAGTTGTTGCGGCTAGAGAAGCTGGTCGTGATATACTCTGGGATCAAACCAGCACTACTGTTAAAAGCCGTGCTCGTAAGTTTAATATGCTTCCGGACTATTGGCATATTGCTGTGGTATTTCAAACTCCCGCAATCGAAGTATTGAAGGAACGGTTGGCGTCGCGTGTGAATCAACCAATTCCGTGGGAAGTTGTACAGGGGATGATTGATAATTTTGAATACCCTAACAACGAAGAAGGTTTTAAAGAAATTTGGAGGGTATAATGCCTTGGATTGAAAATGTAGCGGCTAGTGATGTACCAATTGGATTCCATCACGATGCCGGACCAAACAGTATGCTGATCAGTATAGTTGATCCTGCCAGCTGGCGCCCCGAAGCCAAGCACCAATTCAAAGAGCGTCATGACTTTGAATTCTTGGATGTGGAGGAAAAGGATGAAGTGCTGGAAGAAGCCATGAAGTGCAGTCACGAGCAGGCCGCAGAGCTAGTTCGTTTGCTACAGCATGCCCTGGAAAATCGCATGAATGTGGTTGTTCATTGCTTTGCAGGCATCTGTCGTTCGGGTGCAGTTTGTGAAGTGGGAGTCATGATGGGCTTTGATGATACTGAGCGTTTCCGCAGTCCTAACCTGTTGGTCAAGCATCGCATGATGAAGCACCTGGGTTGGACGTATGATGCAGACGAAAAGCCCAATATCGACGATTGGCGCACATTTAGATCGGTTGACTGATTACTGAATAAGTAGTATAATAACTACATAAACAAGAAAGGTACTCAATGGCTGGCAAAGCAAAATCGGTTTACTTGACAGTAACCAAAAAAGGCGAGATGAAAACAGAGTTTCATAAAATGTTTTTTGATGCTAAGGCTTATAACGATTATGTTAAATCGGAAGAGTTCAAGGCCAAATGGCCAGCTGAGGAATTTAATATTATAAAAGAAGTTTATTAAAGAAAGGAGGCAGATATGCCAAGTGTATTCTTAGTAAGCGACACGCACTTTGGACACACAGGTGTATGCCGCTTCACACGTAACGATGGTGTTACAAAACTTCGCCCATGGGACTCAGCTGAGGAAATGGACGAAGCAATGGTTCGGGCGTGGAACGACCGGGTAAAGCCCACTGACAAGGTGTACCATCTGGGTGACGTTGTTATCAATCGTAAATCGTTAAAAATCTTATCCAGGCTTAACGGTGATAAAGTGTTAATTCGTGGTAACCACGATATCTTTAGAGACGACGAGTATCGCTTGTACTTTAGAGAACTTAGGGCTTATCACGTTATGAACGGCATGATTCTTAGCCATATTCCGTTGCACTCGGATTCGATGGGTCGTTTTGGTACCAACATTCACGGACACACTCACGCAAATCGTGTGAAAAAGGCCCGTGGAGTTGATGCTAGAACTGGAGAAGTTCTGTACAGCGAAGAGAACGATGTGCGCTACCATTGTGTATGCGTGGAACAGACTCCGGACTTTGCTCCAATTCTGTTTGAAGATGTCATAAAGAACATTGAAGCAGAAGGCGGCAGCATAGGATTTCGTAACGGAAACGGTCCTACTATGTAAAATAGTAGTGCTTTAATAGGGCCTTAGGGCCCTATTTTTTTGGCTCTAGCTTCTGTGCGTAGAGAATAAATATACTATAGAATACCGGAGATAGTACATGTCGCTACAAATTAGACGCGGAATAGAGAGCCAAAGAACTGGAGTTGTTTTTGACGAGGGAGAGATCTCTTGGACAACAGACACCAAGAAATTATACGTCGGTGACGGAACAACCGCAGGCGGCGTTAATGTGGTAGCCAGTGCGGCTGGTACCGGCCTCACTTGGAACAACACAACACAAACTTTGAATTTTAGTGGTTCCGGCCTGGGATTGACTACAGATGTGGTTTCAGAAGGCATCACTTACGGTCGCATATATTTTACCAATGCAAGGGCACAAACTGCTGTTTCCAGCATGTTTACCACACTGGGTACATCCCCTGTAACTGGCACTGTAACTGGAGCAATTAGCCCAAGTCAAATCACAGTGAGCGGCAGCACTAGCGGAATGAATCAGTACATTCCATTCACAGTAACTGGTTCTGGCGGACAAGGACTTACAGCTGGCACGTATTATATCTGTACCATTGTGGATGCAACACACATTACATTGAGTAGCACACTGTTGTTAGCTCAGGCTGGAACTGCCATTGCTTCATTCACTACCGGCAGTATCACAGGAACAACATTTAGTGCTGGCGGTGGAGGTGGCGATGTGTATTTTACATACAATGCAACCAACCAAACTATCAGTGCCAACGTAACTTTAGACGGCATCGGCATTACCAGTGTCAGCGGAGACACAAGTCCAGCACTAGGCGGAAACTTGAACATTGGAAACTTCAATGTTACCAGTGCAGGCACAGGTGCAATCAGTATAGTAGGCGCCATTACAGCAAGCACAGGCAACATTACAGCCACATCAGGCAACTTTGTTGCAACCAATGGCAATATCACAGTTACCAACGGTAATATCACAGCCACCGCAGGTGGTGTATATACCAACAATATATTTGCCGTTTCTCCTGCAACCCAAATTTACATGGGGTCTAATACTACTACTGCTAACGTACAAGTTATTTCCGATACATCAGTATCAAGTACAGCAGGGTTCACGGTCAAAGGACTTACATCGGGCTCTACTGGTATTGGACAGTTTGTAAGTGCAATCAGATTGAAAGGTCAAAAGGGTACACTTGCTTCGCCTACGGTACTTGCAACAGGCGACGGCATTGGACAAATTTATTTTACTGGTTATGTTAACGGTGGCGGATTTGGTGCGTTACCAATTGACTTGGCAGTTATTAAAGCAACAATTTCAAACGGCGGCGACCTAGTTTCAAACGTTGCAAAGACTAAGATTGAATTTATCATTAATACTGATAATACTCCAGGTAATATTATATCGGCATCTTTTGGTGCCAATGGTGCATTTACAGCACCAGTATTCCAACTAACTTCGTATGCAAGCGACGCCGCAAGAACAACTGCTATTCCTACTCCAGCGGCAGGCATGATGGTGTTTATGGCATCTGGCACAAGCCCAGCAGTGACTAACAAAGCTGTTATTTACAACGGCTCAGCCTGGGCATTGTTACCAGGATAACAGTTTAATAAAAATAACAAACCCTAACTTGGCATCTATAAATAGTTTGATGCTAATTTAGGGATTTTTTATGAACAGATATATCGAAGACTCAACAGGACTTACATACGAGGATCTTCAAAATAATGACTGGGATGTTATTAAGTTAAACATAACTGTTGATACAGTCTCAATAATGGACTGGGTAAGGTCAGTTGAAAAAGACAACCAAGACTCAATATGGAATTTTGAATTAGTCGATCTTGTAGACGAATCCCACAAAGAAAAATTTCTATCAACACAACAAAACTTATTAGTACGTACTGCTACCGCACAACCAGAACAGTGGGGACTACAGTGGTCATTCCAACGAGAAGGTGTAATTCCGTTTATAGTGTATGCTTGTAAAAAACAATTTCCAGAAGTATATGAAGAGGGGTTCCATCAACATTGTAATCAAAACTTAGAAAAGTATATGTTTGGATTTTGGAAAAGATACTACGAATTGTTAGGGCGCGATGTGTTTCAAATAACACGTCTAGTAAAATTTCCTAAAGGGTGCGGATTAAATGCTCATAGAGATACTAATAAGGGGCAACTAATCCGTATGCATACTATTCCACAAATAGGAACGGACCATTACTTTGACTATATGAGTGATCCTAGTAGGCAATATAAACTAGAACCTGGATGTACATATCTACTTAATACTGGTATGACACATTCTGCTGTTAACAATGATGATCAAGATTGGTGGATGCTACATAATAATCCAACAGACGAAGCAATAACAAAACTATGTAATTTAAAGGTACATGTACAATGAACGTTAAAACAACTTCTGCTTACTTAGATCTAAATTGGAAGCATGACTTTTATCAATGGCCATTGCTACATCCATCTATTCCAAAAAGTACACAATTAAAATTCTGGGCAACTGACTCCGAATCACTTTATGAAAAGAATAAAGCAACTGTGGCCGCAGATTGGATATACCATAACAAAGATATTACCTACAACTTTAACTCGCATGGGTTAAGGCAACAGAAAGAACTGGCAGATATCAACCCAGACAACTATATCTATGCCACTGGAGGTTGTATTGCCATGGGTGTGGGGATTAACGAAGAAGAAAGATATACTGATATTGTTGCCAACACATTGGGTATGGATTTGATTACATGGGGAAGCCCGCTAGGATCATTAAAATTTCAAACAATAAATTTTATGAACATGCTTAATGTAGCACCTAAACTGCCTAAAATAGTTATAGCGTATCATGCTCCGTATGCTAATACTATTTTTTATTCACAAGACGAGTTTTTACTTTATACAAAGGATATTTTGGCAGCTGATCCAGAAAAATATCCACATCACCTAGAAGCGTACAAAGCACTGCTGAATACAGACTATGCAATACAAGAAGGACACTTGTGGAGACACATAATGAAAACTACTTGCCGTAGTGCAGGAATTAAATTTATTGATGTTTCGTTTTTTGCCGACGATCCTTATGTATTAGAATCTGAAACGCTTAGGGTAGATATGCGAAAAAAGATGGATGATATAAATTATACTTGGGCTAGAGATTACAAAATGGAAGCGTTAAATGGAACGCCGTATGCTTCTCATGCCGGAGTTGGTATGCATAAAGAACTTGGCGAGTTAATTTTAAAACATTTATAAACGATACACCACACCTTGTACTGTATTGTCGGTAATAGCGGCACGTATTTTATTTTTTTGTATTTTCCCCAACTGAGTTTTAGGTAATTCATCAAATACCATTACTGTAGTTGGCTTTTTAAATGTTGCCAGTTGTGCAATGTTTTCTTTAATATTTGCAATATCAAACTTGTCATTGGCAATAATTACAGCACATACAGATTCACCAGCATCAATATCGGGTAAACCTATTACAGCAACTTCTGTAACACCCGCACAGTGCTCCAGCACTGATTCAACTTCTGATGGAACAACTTTAAGACCTTTGTGAATAATAATATCCTTAGTCCTGCCAAAGATTGTTAAGAAACCATCTTCATCAAACACGCCCTGATCTCCAGTATTAAACCAGCCGTCTTCTGTAAATGGCGATGGAAGTTTATGGTATCCTAAAAATAAACTATCGCCCTTAATTTCAATTTCGTCCTTGTTGTTGATCCGTACATCCATTCCAGGAATAGGCTTACCAACTGTTCCACGCTTAATATTGTCAATAGGATTACTTGTTATACGAAGTGATTCTGTTGTGCCGTATTGTTCAACTATTTCTTTTCCTGATTGCAAATAAAATTGTTCAGCTGTAACGGAAGGCAACGGAGCCGATGCTGAAATAAATGCTTTTATATGTGTTGACATTTCAGGTGTGATAGAATTTAACAGTCTATTATAAATTGTAGGTACTGCCATCACTATGGTAACTCTTGGCAGTGCCTGAATACAGTCTGCCACACTAAATTTATCTAACCAAATACAACTGCTACCCCTGTATAACATAGCATGTGTTGCAATTAATAATCCGTGAGCATGAAACACTGGCAAGCAATGTAAAAGTCTATCACTGGGCCGCCAGTCTAATACTTGATCAAATGCTAACAAATTACCTCTCATGCTACCATGACTTAATATTGCACCTTTGCTTTTACCCGATGTTCCTGATGTGTATAACATAACTGCTGGGTGAGTATCAGATATATCTACAGTATGAAATACTGTTGGCATGTCATGCCAAATATCAGGTAACAGTATAGCACCACTATCATTTAGAAAAAATTCAACTTCAGTTTTGGTAAATGAAGGATCAAGAGGAAAATATACCATACCCGCACGTATAACTCCTAAGTAGATAAAAATATTATTAACAGACTTTGGTAATTGCGTTGCAATTACAGTTCCTTTTGACAAGCCTAAGTTTGAAACACAGTTTGCTACCTTGGCCGATTCTCGTTCAACGTCAATGTATGTCCATTTTTTTCCGTTTAACGTTTCAAACACTGTCCCGGTATTAAAATGGTTAGATAAGAATGAGTATAAATTCATACGTCTATTTATAGGTAGGTTTCATAATGCGTTATAGTAGTGGCACATGCAAGTAAATACACTATGAAATTAACATTGTATACCTCTGGAAGTACTAAAGAACCAAAACAGGTATTCCATACGGATATGTTGAGTCATATTAAAAGAAGTGTTAAAGAAATTGGCCTTACATCATCGGATATAGTACTTGATGTTTTTCCAGCAAATGTTATTGCACACTACACAGTTACAGCACAGCCTGCGATTGCAGCCGGCGCACATTTAATTTCTATGCAGTTTGATCCTTACAAATATGTAAAATTGTTTAACGAATATAGGCCTACATACATTTCATTGTTGCCTAAGCATTTTGAAATTTTAGAAAAAACAAAAGAATGGCAGGAATTAGACATGTCATGTGTGCGATACATGGTAACCGGTAGTCAGGCTATTCAACAGTCAATGATAGATATATTTAAACACAAAGGTGTGCAGGTAGTGGCAAACTGGTATGGTATGACTGAACAACCCCCGCCTGTGTTTGTTGGATATAATACTGCATCATTTGATTTCACACCCAAAGAAGGGTATACTGTAGAATTCACAAACGAAGGCGAGTGCGTTGTCAACGGTGTACCTACTGGAGATTTATTTGATGTTACTAACAAAGTATTTTTAAAACGAAAAACCCATGCAACTAACGATACCTGGAAAACCCAACCTTGAAATTAGATTGTTGCAAGAGTCTGATTATGAAAAATTACTAGACTTTTGTAACACTTGTAAAGAGTTTGGTTGGCAAAATAACGAAAGCTTCAAGGCTATTAAATTAGATCAGATAGTTATGCCTTACGGACAATACTTTATTGGCTACGATAACGATAAAGATATCATTTGGAACTTAGCAGGAGTACACCAGTTTCCCGAAGTCGGGCCTAATGCGTGGCGTTGTTTATTTCGCGGAGCCCAACTACCAGGATACACACTTACATCTGGATTAACTAAGGATGTATTTAAAATTGGATTTCATCTTAGTTATTTTTTACCCATGCAGATAAAATTTATAAAGGAACAGTATCCTAATAGTGAGTTTTATATGACCAGTAACACTAAATCCAATGACACATACTTTGCTAAAAGTCAGCAGTTGGATAGTGTTATAATGCCGCGTCTAGCATCTAGAGGTGTGTTTGTGCGGACACACGATAATTTTATGCTGTACAATACAATACAAAGTGTATGGCAGATACAAGAAGTTAATTATTGGGAACAACGAAATAAAGTGCTACCCATGGATATTCTTTAATCGTTGTTCAATAGTCAAATTATTTTTATTTAAAAAAGTATAATGCTGTTGTAATATATCAGCATAGAACTTGTATTCTTCTAGTTGTCTTTCACTTAGGTTTGGTAGTTTGTTTACATACTGTTTGTCAAACCCTAACAGCATACTGGTCCAGTTCCAACCATTAAGAACAGTTTCTCCCTTATTAACCCAGCTCATGGCCAATCTCTTGTCTATACGATCCGAAACTTCCTGTAGTACGTTTGGATTTTTATAGCTCATCCAATAATCATTATCAGTTCTATTGCTTAGTTCGTAATGATATCTAACAAAGTCTTTAGTATCTTCTAAGAACTGTTTCATCATAGTGCTTAACACTTGACTTGAACGAGGGCTCCAGTCTTTATGTTTGTTGTATTGTCTTGCAAACGCCATAACTGTTACGCATGTGACCATAATGCTAGTAGCTTCTAACGGTTCAATAAAACTTTGGCACAGTCCGTTACTTGCTATATTTTTAATGGCGATGTCTTCTAATCGGCCGCCAACAAACTTAACAGTCTTTTGATGCTCCCACTTTAGTCCTCGGCCTGCCCAGTAATCAGAAATAGTTTTAACAGCATGCTCTTCAGTTATAAAATCAGAAGAGTGAACGTATCCTGATCCTAATCTGTTAGCTGTTGGGATAGCCCATATCCAACCAGCTTCTTGTGCGATTGCTTCTGTAGCAGGTTTATCAGATTTGTAATTTTCAATGCCTCCAAATACTGCTTGGTTGTTTCTTAAATCCTCGTACTTTTTATATGAAGTATAATCGCCAATTAACAAACGTTTCTGGCCTGTACAATCAAAGAATATATCTCCAAACACTTCAGTACCGTCTTTTAATACAACAGATTTAACACCGTCATCCGTATGATTAACTTTTATAATTGTATCTACTATCTCAGTATACTTGTCTTTAGATGTAGCTTCTCTAAGACTATTGCCAAATTCAAATGCGCTAATGTGATATCCGTATCCAGGAAAATCTCCTATATTAACATTACCATCTTGTCCGTATGGACTAAGACGATTTTCAAAAAGATACTGATTAGATCCGTGCATCCTGTTGTACAAATCGCTATCATATTTTTTAGGATCTTGTTCGCGTAGTTTTAAAAAGTATTCAACACTTGTTAACCCTCTGGGGTATACTTCTTTTCCGTTGTGCGATAATGCTTGATGAAAGCAATGGCTTGGAATTAAGTCGTCAAAGGTATGGATCCAGCTAGATCCTTTTTGATTAAAATCGATAAAGTCAATGCCGTACTTGTAAGTTGCACGGCCGTCCTTCATCCATTTAGTTTCATCAACACCTACTGTTTGTGCAACGTATCTTATAGTGGGTGTTGTACTTTCTCCCACACCTATTATTTCAATTTCGTTACTGTGTATAATAGTTAAATCTAAATCAGTCGTTGCGGCCAAATAAGATAGGGTGATCCATCCAGCAGTTCCGCCACCTACTACTACTAATTTCTTTTTCATTTGTAATAACCTTCGTTTTTAAGTTTATGGAATAACTTGTTCCATTCAAAGTCTTGTAAGTAATATCCGTTAACAGATTCCGAACGCCAGAACCAAAACCAGGACATTTGTGCCAGCCAAGGAATTATACCTACAACACCTAGTATCAAGTATAATAGAACTAGATATACAATAGGCCCTAGCAACGGCATAGTATAATATACGTTTCTATCAATCCAGGTGTTTGGTGTTTCAATACCATAATCGTTTACTAATGAGATATTGTTTGCTTGGCCTGCATATAGTTTAGCTCTACCAAGCCTAGTCTCAGGTCTGCCGTCTATCCATTTGTTATCTGCATGAATGTGATTGTGACGGTGTACTGATGCCCACTCTCTTAAATTTGTACCTGTAGCTAGCCACCACCAACCTCTAATAACATGTGCTACAAGTCCATGAACTGGCACAGGGATATCTTTAAAGTCCCACCATTTGTGTTTGATAATATCCTTCCACGGAACCAATTGTTCGGAGTCTCCGTACCCCCTATGCGAACCAGGATGCACATATTTGATACCGCAAAAAATAGTAAATGCCATAGATATAAATGCAATAACAACAGCTAACAAAAATTCTAACATATCATAATCCTAATTTAATTATATCTTCGGTATAAATCTTGCCATACAAGTTTACCCTAGGGTCGTCTCCGTCATTCCAAACAGTATGCGGTAAAGAAGTGTTTACTAGGTATACCCACCCATCATCGGGTATATTCATTTTTTCGCCATCTATGATCCAATGTGCGTCTTTATTGTTATACAAAGATATATGGAATCGAAATTTATCAGGCGCATCTTGATGCTCAATAAGACGTGTACCTTTTGTTAGTATACTTATAACAACTTTCTTTATCCTAGCCTGCTTTTGGATATCCTCACAAATTTCTAAACCATAGCCTTTAAAACATTCTCTAGGATTTAAATCATTATTATCTTCAACTTCTCGGTATTCAGGTTTAGTATTACTACGCTCGGGCGGAACAACACCTTTTCGATCTATAGGATTCCAACATAAATTATACCATGCAGTATCTGGCATTAAACAATGCCCTTTGGTAGCTGTAGGATCGTGCGGGTTAGTAGACCACATATAGTCATGCTCGCCTTGTATAAATTTCCAATCTCCATAGTTGTGTTCTAAGTCGGCATACCAAGCTCTTAATTTTTCTAGATCTATTTGGAACCAACGTTTGATTTTCCATCCTACATTAATCTTAGAAAATGTTCTGATATAATGGTGGCTACCTGGAACTTGTATACCTTCAGTATCTAGTGTAGAAAAGTCAACTTGGTTGGCAGGTATCATATAGTGTAGTCCGTAGTTAATATGGTATCAATGTCACTAGCTAAAAATTTAAAAATTAAATGTATTCTATCTGTAGTGCCCAAGTTATCGGTACCATGCAGTATAGAGGTATTGATCATATAAGCAGACCCTACTTCTAAGTTAAACTTCTCGTCCTCAAAACAGAACCACGCATTGGGGTTTGTTACAATAGGAATATGTATTTTTAAAAACTCGTCGTTGTCAGGATGTAAATCAATCTTAGTGCCAGGCGGGTGTCCGGCAATACTAGTTTGCCTAACAGTAGGAAAGGTTTTAATTAATTTTTCTGCAAATCCAAATATTAGTGCAGTTGGCACATTGAATCTGTCGGAATCAATTACATTATCTATACCATCAATGTGGTATGGAGGGCAAGGTATTGTAGAATCTTTTAAATTACTTTGTATTGCCCAACTATACATGTTGGAGACTGAATGTGTTTTAGTGTCGACTTCTCCAGGAACAGTCCATCGTAGTTGTTCAAATTCTGATACCACAACATTATAGTATTCAATTAACTCTTGCATGTCAAACTTTATGTTTGATAGTTTTTTAACTTTAAAATTCATTAAACACTCCTTAGCAAGTTATACACATAGGAGTTATAAGTATGATACTGTTGACTGTTTAAATTTTTGTATTCAGATATAAATTTTGCCACAGCAGGAGATCTAGATTTGCCCTTAGCACAGTAGATATGTACAGTTGAATCATCTGGAATTGTATCTACAAATTGTTTAATCATGTTTGCTTGCACCTTGCTACACGCAACAGCATAGTATATTATCTGACCAGAGACTTTGATACGGTTATTATCAGTATCGTCAAAATAAGTGTTTAATACATTGTAATGATTAAATTTAAAATGCGGTACGCTATGTATGTTACCAGACGAATTTAAACAGATAAAAAAATCATGGTTAAATTGTTCTACATTGCTGTCATTGAACGGTGCAGTCTTATAAAATTCAAACTGCGGATATATCTTAATTTTCATTTACCAATGATATTAAAGATATCATATTAGAACGTGTTACTCTGCTGAGTAGATGACTTCTAAACTCGCCTGTATCGTTACTAGTACCGTGCCAATCGCCAGTGTTAAGAATGTAGGCCTTACCTTCTTTTAGATGATAATTGCGATCTCTTGCTTCGCCAAAGTGAAAATAAGAGCCTTCAGCAGACTCAATAGGGATATGTAATTTTAAAGTCTTACTATCTCTATGTTGTCTAATATACATACCTGGATGGTGTCTAGACACAATAGCTTGTCTAAACGAATCTATGCCCATTACTTCAATTAATCTAGCAAAGTACCCAAATTTAAATTTGGGCATTATTTTAGCATCGTCGATGAATGTAGATAGATTAACTTCTGGAAACTGAGTAGGGTCGCATTGGAACGGTGGTGGTAACCCTTCGTAGCGTTCTGCTGGCCATGCTAGTGTTATACCATCGATAGGCCCGCAGTAATATCCGCAGAAGCCTTCGTCAACCATTTCTTTACTTTTTTCTAAATTGAGCTTTTCGTGTTGTTCATTAAAGTTAAACAAACATTGCGGAAATTGAGTCAGCATAGAACCCCACCACTCATTGAGTAGTGTGCTGTTAACATTATAGTTTAATTCTATCAAATCCCAGTCATTTGTATTATACAAAAAATCATCCGTGATTCCATGATTAGTTGGGTTGTAGTCCTTGATTACCCTTGCTGTCACTATTGCATTCTCCTAATAACATAGTAGTTAAATATGCTGTATCACTATTTATTACATACCATAACCCTATGAAACTAATCAGAGAAAACAAAGAAAAACAACGTTCAGTGTTTCTCAACGAGGATCGTTATGTCAAAGTATGGGGTAGTCGTCCAACAATTTGGATAACTGAGCATGTAAAACTACTACATGTTCATGTGCCTGGATTTGTACTAGCACATGGCAATGATTGGATTTCGTACAAGATCATACCAGGCGTACCCGCAAGTGAGTTCCCGCATACTCCAGCGTTTGTAAAAAGAATACACGAATTTTGTATTAAACAAATCGATGGGACACGACCTTGGTTTCACGGAGATTGGTCGTTGAGTAACATGATCATAGACGGAGATAACATTACTATGATCGACTGGGACAACTTGGGTCAATACTCCGAGGAAGCAATACAAACAAAACTCAACTTTGATTTAAAGTCGGCATTTGGGAAACTGTATGTTCTTTAACATAGGCCGAGATAGGAATAACGAATTTCCAGTACATGTTGAATATGCTGGACTGTGCATTAGCCTCGACAACGGTTGGACCAACGACAACGGAGTCATAAGCAAAGGATTAAAAGACAACAACTGTGTTATCACATGCAAGTACAACAAGATTGAAATAACTGTTGAACGACGTAGAACATTTCCGTTGTTTTATGATGACGATCACATTAGCAACATCATTAACTACGCTAACGAATATTACATCAATGAGGATCTAACAGTTTTAAACAATACAGTAACCGTGATCAAAAGTTGCGAGCCTAGACAATTTACAGATTTAAAATTAAACGACACTCAGTTGTTTGATTACCTGTATGAATATTTGGACGACAAAGTTACTAACTTTGAAGATCAGGCTCCTATAAAGTTTTTCCCAACAGGTGGTGTTGACACAGGAGTTATCATGTCGTTTGTTTTAAAACACAAGATACCGTTTGAACTGCTGACCGCCGAGTACAAAGATATGGATTATTTTACTTGTCACTCTAGATCAAGGTTAGGCAAGTTCTGGGCGTATCGAAACATACATCACTGGAAGGATCCCAGCATATTATTGTCGGGTACAAATGGCGATGAGATGATGTTGCGCAATCCTCACGATGCTTATTTAATAGGCAAACTGCACGGAGAAAATATCTTAAAAACATTAGCTGATCACAACACTTACCACAGTGATTATTTTCTTAGAAGTAAACACAAGCCGGGTTACAATGACATTGACAACCTAGTGCTAACCCCAGAACAAGCAAAGCAACATGTTATTGATAGGAACTACTGCGACTATCAGCATTGGCATCTAGGCAACACACTGACATGGACTCCGTTAAATGACCTTACACTAATTAACATAATGCTAAACTTCAGCTATCCTTGTGTTAGATCTCAATTGCTGGATGCCGGCATCAGCAAGCAATTGATTGAGCGTAACAATCCTGACCTTTTAAAATTTGTGTCGCCTGCCAAGAACAACATGAACTTTCAGCACTTACACAAAGTGTTTGAAGGCTTGGAAAGTTTTAAATGACTCCGCAATCTTTCAGCTACGGAGTTGTAGGCAGTGATGGATACATCTATTTGCCTCCGTACGGGTTAAACGAATGTTTGAATTATATGCTCAGGCTTGATCCAGGAACATACGATATCAAAAAGATACCATTAACTGTGGACAGCAGTTATGAAAAATGGGTCGTCAGTGTTGTAGTTGGCGACAAAATTTATGTGTTGCCTTACAATGAAAGTGCTGTGCTAATCATAGATACCAAAAACCATAATGTTAACACCATTAATCTCAATCTGTCAGGCAACGGCAAATATACATCTGCCCATGTGTATAACAATAAAATATACGCTTTGCCCTTTGGGATTGATAGTGAGTTTAATCATGTGCTAGTATTTGATACTGTGACTGATACATTCTGCACAGTTGAATTGGCTATTCCCATAAACAACCAAAAGAAATGGCACACAACACAGATCATCGATAATACAATATATGGCATGCCACGCGGAGAGCTCGCTGACCCATACTTTCCGTATCGTATGGAATTCAATTGCGATACGTTGGACTATGGGTTGATTGACATAAGCGACCTATGGACCGATATTGACCAAGAAGGGTATGCTACTGCAAAATACACGACACTAGCTGTATACAAAGATAAATTGTTTGCTCCGCCGTATTGTAGAAACCCTAATTTTGATTTGATGGCAATGTTTGCGGACGGACAATGGAGTTATACACATACCGGGCAAACAACAACCAGCAGAAAATACTATACCCATGTTGTAGCTAAAAATGGAAAAATATATTTTCCGCCGGCTGGGCATGATGAAGATTGGTCTGAATTAATGATAGTCAACGGCGAAACAAATCAAATAACTATCAAAGATTTGGGTATAGGAAAGGAAAGTAAAAAATACTTTGCAGGTTGCGAAAACAGTCAAGGCAAGATATACTACATTCCCCGAGGTGGTTGTGTTTGCATGCCCGAGGATAGTTGGAAAGAGTTTGGAGACTTGACTGAAATACTAGTGGTTGATACAAGTGACGATTCTACACGTACCATTGATGTAAGCGAACATTACAAAGACAGCACAACTATAGAAAAATATAACAACTGTGTCATAGTAGAAGATAAAATATTTGCATTGCCGTATGGTGAAAGCAAAGGGTTTCAAGACATATTAGTTTTTGATACTGTAACAGAGCAAGTGATTAAAAAGATCAACCTAGATGACTTATAAAGCATTTGAAGATTACTATAAAGAAGCAGAGATCAAACACCTTGTGTTATTTGAACACAACGGCTATCTAATCAGCCCTCCATTTTGTACAGACAAGTGCAAAGACTACAGTAATGTAATGATCTACAAGGATGGCGGTATTGTGTACATAGGCATAGATACACCTCCTGCTACCAGCAAGTACAACTCAATGGCAGCGGTAGGTGACAGTTTGTTTTTTGCACCCTATGGTATATGGGACAGCTTTAATACTGTTCTAGAATTGAGGAATTGGAAGCCTGTATATCACACCATAGCTAGTGATAGTAAAGGACAATTTTACAACATGGCCGGCGACGGTGCCACGGCATTTGCCGCGCCACTTGGCTACGATCCTGTCAGCTTTGGACTGTTTATAAAAGATGGTGAGGTGAAACAAATTCCGATACCCGAAAGCCTTGCGTTGAAACGACACATGGGCTGTGTGTTTGCCAACGGAAATTATTATAGCCCTCCAAGAGGAGAAACTTTAGACTACAACACCATTTTAAAATTTAATCCTACCACTGAAGAAGTCACAATGATTACAGTTGATAACCTTCCTTTGAGTAAGCGTAAGTATAGTGATTTTATACCAGTAGGTAACAAACTGTTTGCATTACCGTTTGGACGTGAACAAGAGCTACATCATATGCTGGTGTTGGATACTATTACAGACACTACAGAACTAGTGGAGCTGACAGTTCCGCCATTTATGAAAAAGTATAACATAGGAGTGTTGCTTGACGATATTATCATTGCAGTGCCTTATGGACATAAAGACGATGGCGATGCTAACCATGGTCTTGCGTTCAATACAACAACATACAAACACTCAACATTTGACGTTGAACAAACATTTGGCGGCAAGTATAGATTCCGTTGTGGTATTGCTTATAATGGCATTGCTGTATTCTTTCCAACAGGCACTCCCAATGCTGATATAATTGCTGTAGATAAAACCGGAACTGTTGTATTTAGAAAATCGTTACCAGAATACATTTTAGGAAGACCTATAGAATATAATGGAGTATTGCATACATTGGCATATCAAGTAGTAACAAAAGAACACTGTTTAGTAACGATGGATAAAGATTACAACATAACTTTTGAGGTGTTGTTCTAATGCCAAAATGCAATGCGTTAGACAATCATGTGTGTGTTGATACTGATGTGAGATTCAGACCCTGCTGTGTATTTCGCAAACGTAGTGGAAATACAATTCAAGCAGGCGGCCTAGATTGGAATACGTATAATCTCACATTTCTCAGTGAAGTAAAGCATGTGATGGAAACTGGATGGCATCCAGGTTGCGAAAGTTGTAAACTCGACGAAGATCTTGGCAAAGAGAGCCAGCGTATACAGTACAATCAGATGTTGACAGGTGTTGCCAATCAATTAGAATTTTTAGATATCAGTTTTGCAAACGAGTGTAATTTAACTTGCAAGATGTGTGGGCCACCAGCTAGCAGTAAATGGGAACGTTTGGTAACTAAACATATGGATTTAAAAACATATCCGTACTACCAACTTAATAACTACGCTGATAGATCAGTACACAGTGTGATCCAATCTATAGATTTCAAACATGTGACTGAGATAAAATTACAAGGAGGCGAACCCTTCATTGGCGACAACTTAGAATTGATGTTACGAGAAATTAAAAATAAAGGATCTTTAGAAAACATCTCTCTACGCACAAGTACTAATTGCACGGCGTTTCCTAAATCTCTAGTTGCTGATCTATTAAAATTTAAAAGAGTATCCGTAGCATTAAGTGTAGACGGCATTGATGAGTTGTGTAATTATATACGCACAGGATGTGCTTGGAACAAGATATACAAGGTAGTCAAGAAATGGATCGACCTTGCTAGTATCAATCCGCAAATTGATCTTAGCATATCTTTTACATTGCAGGCTTTAAATTTACACCAGTTCTTGGTTGTAAAGAAATGGGCTGCCGATCATAACATACGATTCTATTTTGATATACTAAAGGGACCTGTGGAGCTGTCCATTTATAGTTTGCCTAAAGATTATATCATGCAGTTAGACAGCAACGGCATGCTTGATGATGAACTAATCGGATTACTCGTTGGACCTAGCCATGATCCGGCAAAGTTATTGAAGCTGATAACAAGTCAAGACGTTGCAATGAAAACCAGCATCAAAGAAACAATCCCAGCACTGTACAAAAGTTTAACTAACTTTTTTTAAATAGATATCACTTAGGCATGTGCATTTGCTATTTCCGCATACAATTGGATCTGTAGGCAATACATATTGTTCAAGAGTTCCTAACTTGCCGCCATATAAACAATCACTGCGATAAATGTCTCCCCAGTGGTCTATACAGATCATGTCAATACCCGCCCAACACTTCCATCCAAGGTGATTGTTTTTGCCCGACATGATCAATTCGTTAGCACTGATTTCAACACCGTCCAGCAAGAGCTTGCCTCTATGTAACTTTTGATCTGGCAAGTTGCGTAAAAATTTCCATTCTTTAATTGTCTTAAGTTGTTCAGCTGAATAGTCTCCAGGATTATTGGTATACGATCCTTCTTGCTTGTCAAGTACTACCTTGGGCCATATGGCAACTGTGGTGGATGCATTGTACAACGTCTCAGCTATAGTTAACATGTTATCAAAATTTTCTGGGGTAAACATAACATTAACACCCTTGAGACCACTGACATTTTGTAAAATGGAAACAAAATGATTTACATCAGCATACTCGGGATGATAGCTCAATATCATACCATCGGAGTACTTGGATAACGTTTGATAATATTCTACGGTTTGACTGCCGTTGGTTAAGTAACTAAAAATGTGTCCTTTACTTTTAACCAGTTCAGCAAATGCAAGAAAGTG
>Ga0209188_1000767_pt1 | contig 29265 bp, 27 predicted proteins | sample C_130625_EF_Meta_FD_187307 | JGI IMG/M metagenome (GOLD analysis project Ga0209188, IMG submission 187307) | Freshwater microbial communities from Lake Croche, Canada to study carbon cycling - C_130625_EF_MetaG (SPAdes) (version 2) | ecosystem: Environmental > Aquatic > Freshwater > Lake... | reverse complement strand
CCGCAACTGCCAGCCAAATGACCGTGGACAGTTCCTCGCGCAAAGACTGGCGCGGTGGCCGTGGCATCCTCGAAAACATCATCCCCAGCAGCACCGGCGCGGCCAAGGCGGTGGGCGCGGTGATCCCCGAGATCAAGGGCAAGATCACCGGCATGGCTTTCCGTGTGCCCACGTCGGATGTGTCGGTGATTGACTTGACGGTGGAGCTGAGCAGCGATGCCAGCTACGCCGAGATTTGCGCCGAAATGAAAGCGCAAAGCGAAGGTGCGCTCAAGGGCGTGCTGGGTTACACCGACGAGAAAGTGGTCTCTACCGACTTCCGCGGCGAGTCCTGCGCCAGCGTCTTCGACGCGACCGCTGGCATTGCGCTGGACAAAACCTTCGTCAAAATCGTCGCCTGGTACGACAACGAATGGGGTTACGCCAAGCAGTGTCTGGAGATGGTCCGCGTAGTCTCAACAAAAAGTTAAGCGGCGCACTTGTTTGTTTTTTGTGCCCGGGTGATGAACTTCAGATCTTCACGAATTTCTTTCAACTGCTGATTTGCATTACCGTGATCGGCTGAACCCCAAAATGGCCAGCCGGTCAAAAGAAAGCCAACTGCCGCCTTGACATTGGCATCTGAATCTTTTTTCTTGACAGACTCGTTCACGGTCTTTTCAGCCTTGGTCAAGGCATCAAATTCTTTGGCCAATTCGTCGCAAGACTGGGCTTTGAAATACTCGAAATCAACGCCGGCGCTGGCGGGAACTGAGTAAACAGATGTCGCCAACACAATCGTTGCGATCAAAATAGATTTTTTCATAACGTTCTCTTTTGAATCAATATTGGGGGATGGAAGATTCGGCTTTCTAAGCTCCAAAGGTGGTTCGACTTCACGGAACCTATTGGCATTTTTTACCAAAAAAATACCCCTGAGGATTATATGTTTATTTGGGTTCGTCAGAATTTTAATTAAAGTGTATTTATTTTTTTATTATGAATATTTAAATACTCATTTTAATTAAATAACAGTTTAACACCCTGAAGATAACTGAGTTTATGTAATATGCAGCCAATTAAAAATAATCTGCAGGATGTGTCTAAAGTGACCAATGTTTATCGAGCAGCTGTTCAGTTGGGTGTCGTCACCTTGGCGATGCTTTTTTCAAGTTCTTCGATGGCGTGGTTCTTCTTCATACCCGGTTCGCTCACGAGTGCCATCTCTGACGCGATCACGGGTGAGGAGGGCTATCATTGTGTATCTCGCACGGCGCAAGTCGGTGATCGCATTCAAACGGGCACCGGGCCTGGCATCGTCAAGTCCTTGTCTGGAGAATCCAGCCGCTGTGCGACCAACCTCAACAAACCTGTTCGCGCTTTGCTGATTCCCGCTGAGGGCATTCCCGCGCCTGCTGCCAAGGGCGCTGATCCTAAAGCTCCGGCCGCCATCAAGGCCAGCTCCAACGCCCAACTGGAGTTGTCTGACGATTGGCAACAACGCCCCTTGCAAGCGGGCCAAGATCCCAAAGTCATTGTGCTTTATGCGGTCAACAAGACGACCAATACCGCATTGACTTTAGGGACCATCAAAAGGTCCGAATTGGGCGAGGTGGCCCTATTCGCCAAGACCCGACAAATTGGCTTGGCGGGTAATCTCAATGAGGCCAAATTAGGCCCTATTGAAAGCATCACCGTAGGTCAATTACCTGCTTGGCGTTATACAGTCACAGGGAATTCGAAACGCGGTAATCAAACATCTTGGACTTACATGGTGACGATTTACGAAGGCCGTGACGAGGTGATCATTGTCAACACCTGGACGACCTCTCTCAATTTTGAATTACAGCAGGCAGAAATGCACAAAATAGAGAATGGTTTGACTGGGATTGCACCGCCTAACACTTGATTTGAATTAAATCGTCAATGGCGCGCTGAAGCGCGAATCAGATCCGCCGCCTTTTCGGCCAGCATGATGGTCGGCGCATTGGTATTGCCGCTGGTCACGGTGGGCATGATGGAAGCATCCACCACCCGCAGTCCCTGCACACCGCGCACGCGCAATTGCGGATCGACCACGGCCATGTCGTCTTGGCCCATTCGGCAGGTTCCAACGGGGTGGTAAATGGTGTCGGCGTTTTGGCGGATCCAATGTTCCAGTTGCGCATCGGTGGTCGCTTGGGCAGAGGCGGCCCACTCTTGACCGAACGCGCTCAAGGCGGGTTGGGACATGATGTTTTGGGCTCGGCGCACACCTTTTATCATCTGCAACATGTCTTCAGGATGCATCAAAAACTGCGGATCTATCCAAGGTGCGGCCATGGCGTCAGGGCTGACCAAACGCACAGTGCCTCTGCTTTGGGGCTGCAATAGGCATACATGCAACGAATAGCCATAGCCGAATTGTGTTTTGCGTCCATGGTCGACCAGCTTGGACACCAAAAAATGCAGCTGAATATCAGGGTTGGCCAAAGCGCTGTCGGTTTTGAAAAATCCGCCACCTTCCGCGTAATTGGTGGTCAACACGCCTAGGCGATGTTGACGCCATTGCCACAGGCCTTTGAGCATGTCCCAGGCACCCGATGGGGTGATGCCGATCAATTCAGTGTGACCCGGGGCATCGGCCACCAAAACTGCATCGGGATGGTCGTGTAAATTGGCACCTACACCGGGCAGGTCGCATTGGGTCGCGATGCCCATGGCTTGCAGGTGTGCGCCGGGACCCATGCCTGAGCGCATCAACAAAGCCGGTGACTGGAATGCACCGCCGCTGACAATGATTTCACGCCGGGCATGCAGGGTCCGCTTAACGCCGCTTTGAATCACTTGCACCTGCTTAGCAACACCACCTTCTAAAACAATGCGCTCAGCCGTCACATCGGTCAGCACCTGCAAATTGGCGCGGCCCCAATGCGGCGTGATGTACGCCTTGGCGGCACTGAAGCGTTCGCCGTTGCGGTGGGTCACTTGGTAAATACCCACACCCTCTTGCGAAGCCCCATTGAAATCGTCGTTGCGTTTCAAGCCGGCTTGCACACCGGCCTCCACAAAACGTTGTGTGAAGACGTTGGGGCGTTGCAAATCGGCCACGTTGAGCGGGCCACCCTGGCCATGCCATTCGTCATGCAAGCGCTCGTTGTGCTCGGCTTTTTTGAAATAAGGCAGCACGTCTTGCCAGGACCAACCGGGATTGCCCATGGCAGCCCAGCGGTCGTAGTCGGCTTGTTGACCCCGGATGTACACCATGGCATTGGTCGAACTCGAGCCGCCCAAGGTGCGGCCACGCGGTTGGTAACCGGTGCGGCCGTTCAAGCCGGGTTGTGGCACCGTTTGCAAGCCATGCGAAATATGCGGCATGCGCGACATGAGGGCAATGCCCGCCGGGCAATGAATCAACAGGCTCGTGTCAGCTGGCCCCGCCTCCAATAAGGCCACGCTGATGTTGGCGTCCTCGCTGAGTCGCGAGGCCAAAACGCACCCGGCGGAACCGCCACCGACCACGATGTAATCAAATGTGATTTCGCTCATGCCGGGCAGATTTTGAAGGTCAAGCCTTGGCAGCGTCCATCGCCGCGTTGAACGTGGCACTGGGACGCATGACGGCGCTGACCTTTTTCATGTCGGGCAGGTAATAACCGCCGATGTCGACGGGCTTGCCTTGAACGCTGCCCAGTTCGTCCACGATTTTCTTTTCGTTTTCGGTCAGGGCTTTGGCCAAAGGGGCAAACTTGGCGGCCAAGTCTTTGTCTTCGGTTTGGGCGGCCAATTCTTGCGCCCAATACAGGGCCAAGTAGAACTGGCTGCCACGGTTGTCCAACTGTCCGGTCTTGGGGGATGGGTTCTTGTTGTTGTCCAGCAGTTTGCCGGTGGCGGCATCCAGGGTCTTGGCCAGGATTTTGGCTTTCTGGTTGCTGTACTTGATGCCCAGGTCTTCAAAACTGACAGCCAAGGCCAAGAACTCGCCCAGCGAGTCCCAACGCAGGTGGTTTTCTTCCACCAGCTGTTGCACATGCTTGGGCGCAGAGCCGCCCGCACCGGTTTCGTACATGCCGCCGCCGGCCATCAAAGGCACGACCGACAGCATTTTGGCCGAGGTGCCCAGCTCCATGATGGGGAACAAGTCAGTCAGGTAGTCGCGCAAGATGTTGCCGGTGGCGCTGATGGTGTCCAGACCGCGCACCACGCGTTCCAGGGTGTAACGCATGGCACGCACTTGGCTCATGATCTGGATTTCCAGACCCGCTGTGTTGTGCTCGTGCAGGTACATCTTGACCTTGGTGATCAGCTGGGCTTCGTGCGGGCGGTACTGGTCAAGCCAGAACACCACAGGCATCCCGGAGTTGCGCGCCCGCGTCACGGCCAATTTGACCCAGTCTCGGATTGCAGCGTCCTTGACCTGGCACATGCGCCAGATGTCACCGACTTCCACGTTCTCAGACAAGAGCACTTCGCCCGTGTTGATGTCGGTGATGTTGGCCACGCCGTCTTCAGAGATTTCAAAGGTCTTGTCGTGCGAGCCGTACTCTTCGGCCTGCTGGGCCATCAGGCCGACGTTGGGCACGGTGCCCATGGTCTTGGGGTCGAATGCGCCATGCCATTTGCAGAAGTTGATCATTTCCTGGTAGATGCGGGCAAAGGTCGACTCGGGCATCACGGCTTTGACGTCTTTCAAGCGGCCGTCAGCGCCCCACATCTTGCCGCCGTTGCGGATCATGGCGGGCATGGACGCGTCCACGATCACATCGTTGGGCGAGTGGAAGTTGGTGATGCCTTTGGCCGAGTCGACCATGGCCAGCTCAGGGCGACCTTCATGGCAGGCGTGCAGGTCGCGCTTGATCTCGTCTTGCTTGGACTGGGGCAGCGTGGCGATCTTGTTGTACAGATCGGCCATGCCGTTGTTCACGTTCACACCCAGTTCGTCAAACAGCTTGGCGTGCTTGGCAAATGCGTCTTTGTAGAAAATTTTCACGCAGTGACCGAACACGATGGGGTGCGAGACCTTCATCATGGTGGCCTTGACGTGCAGCGAGAACATCACGCCGGTTTGGTGTGCATCTTCGATTTCTTTTTCATAGAACTCAAGCAAGGCTTTCTTGCTCATGAACATGCTGTCAATGACCTCGCGATCAAGCAGCGCGACTTTGGATTTGAGCACGATGGTTTTGCCACTCTTGGTGATCAGCTCCATCTTCACCTCACGGGGACGGTCCAAGGTCATGGATTTTTCGCCGTGGTAAAAATCGCCCGCGTGCATGTGGGAAACGTGTGAACGCGAGGCTTGGCTCCAATCGGCCATGCTGTGCGGGTTCTTGCGCGCGAACTCTTTCACAGCGCGGGGTGCGCGGCGGTCCGAGTTGCCTTCGCGCAGCACGGGATTGACAGCCGAGCCGATGCAACGGCCGTAGCGGGCACGGATGTCTTTTTCGGCGTCCGTTTTGGGTGCATCCGGGTAGTCGGGCAGGGCGTAACCTTTGGATTGCAACTCCTTGATGGCCAAATTCAACTGGCCCACCGAAGCGCTGATGTTGGGTAATTTGATGATGTTGGCTTCAGGCTTCAAAGTCAGCTTGCCCAGTTCGGCCAGGTTGTTGGGGAAACGCTGCGCTTCGGGCAACAGATCGGCAAACTCGCCCAAGATGCGTGCGGCCACAGAAATGTCGCTGGACACAACGTCAATGCCAGCAGAAGCTGCAAAAGTTTGAACGATCGGCAAGAAAGAAGCCGTTGCAAGCAATGGCGCTTCGTCGGTCAATGTGTAAATGATTTGGGGTTTGTCAACTGCCATAAGTGCACTCAATCTTTGAAGGGTCGTCAGGGGATAAAACGAATACTGTATTCGATCTTCAAACCGCGCTAGTGAAAAACACCCCAAAGCGGGATTTTTTCTCGCGGGTCTTGCCGAACGCACATGGTGTTTACCCTTAAGTCGCAATTGGCTCAGAAAAGCCATTTGATTTCAATTACGCTGATGCGCATGACTGCCATGACCGCCCAACTCATCACCCCCGAATCCGATGACCAGACCTTGTCTGCGCTGCTGCGGGGCCACGCCCGCAACCAGCCCGACGCACTGGCTTTGCGTGATCCCTATACCGTGCTCAGTTATGGCGCACTCAACGAGCGGATCGACCGGGTGGCCGCCGCCTTGCAACGCGATGGCATACAGCAGGGTCAATCCATTGCCATTTGCGCGCTGTCCAGCGTGGACTATGGCTGCGTATTTTTAGGTGCGCTCCGTGCAGGCGTGGTGGTAGCGCCCTTAGCGCCCTCGGTCACGCCCGAAATACTCAGCGGCATGCTGCGCGATGCGCAAGCCTGTTTGCTGTTTTTGGACGAAGCCGCCCTCGCCTTGGTCGAACCCGAATTAAACAGTTTGCCCCGCATTGCCCTGGACGGCAGCGCCGCAGGACAAGCGTTCGAAGCCTGGCTGACACCCGCCCGCAGCACACCGACGGAAGTGACTGTGCCGCCAACAGCCGCATTCAATATCATTTACTCCTCGGGCACCACCGGTATTCCCAAAGGCATTGTTCAATCGCACGGCATGCGCTGGGCCCACATGCGGCGAGGATTGACTTACGGTTACAGCCCTGCGACACGTTCGCTTTTGTCGACTCCGTTGTATTCCAACACCACCTTGGTGGTGTTCTTTCCCACTCTGGCCTTGGGCGGCTGCGTGGTGCTCATGCCCAAGTTCAACGCATCACAGTACCTGCTCCTGGCCGAACAACACCGCATCACACACACCATGCTGGTGCCGGTGCAATACCAACGCATCATGGATTGTGTTGAATTTGACACACGCGACCTGTCCTCATTTCATGTCAAGTTCTGCACCAGTGCCCCGTTTGCTGCGGCCCTCAAAGCCGACGTTCTTCGGCGCTGGCCTGGGGCCTTGATAGAGTTCTATGGCATGACCGAAGGCGGCGGTACCTGTATTTTGGATGCCCGCGCACACCCGAGCAAACTCCACACCGTGGGCCAACCGTCTGAAGGCCATGACATTCGCTTGATCGACGAGGACGGCATCGAACTGCCCCCCGGCGCGACCGGCGAAGTGGTAGGCCATTCGCCTGCCATGATGAACGGCTACCACGGCCAACCCGAAAAAACCCGCGAAGCAGAGTGGTACGACACCCAGGGGCGTCGTTTCATCCGCACTGGCGACGTAGGGCGGTTTGACGCGGAAGGCTTTCTGACCCTGGTCGACAGGCGCAAAGACATGATCATCAGCGGTGGCTTCAACCTCTACCCGAGCGACTTGGAGGCGGTACTGAGCACGCATCCCCAAGTCAAAGAAGTGGCAGTGGTTGGCGTGCCTTCTCGCGAATGGGGCGAAACGCCAGTGGCCTACGTTGTGCTGCGCGAAGGTCCCGCCGCACAAGCCGAAGATCTGCTGGAGTGGTACCAACAACGCGTAGGCAAAACCCAGCGACTTTCTGCATTGCATTTCATGAACGAGTTGCCGCGCAGCGCCATCGGCAAAGTGCTTAAACGCGAACTGCGTGACCTGCACACGCCGGCCATCAGCCCAGACGCCATCAGGACGCCATCCATTGGATGAATCAGTTGATCAGATGGCCAGTTTTGACCCAGATCAAACAACCTTCGACACTGAACGGTTTGTGCTGACTTGAATGCGGACTGCGAATCCAGCTGCCTTGCGTGTATCTTCCGTGTTCGTCGGAAAAAACACCTTCGACCACATAAATTTCCTCGCCACCGAAATGTCGATGCGGATTGAAATAAGTGCCCGGTGCCCATCGAACCAAAGCGGTGTGATGGGTACCAAACTCAGAAAGCGGCATCACCGTGAGCCCTTCCACCATGCCGCGGTACCAAGGCGATTGCCGGGTGTTGACCACAACCCTGTCCTTGTCTTGTGGGTCAAGATGACGGAGTTTCACAAACAAGGTGCACCCCGTTTCTGAAAAAGGTGCGTGGCTGGAGCCTGACGGATTTTTCAAATAAGTGCCGGTTTCGTAGTCGCCCAGCTCGTCGCTCAAAATGCCATCCAGCACCAGAATTTCTTCGCCAAGATCGTGCGCATGCGAACTGAACTTTGCACCTGCGTCATACCGAACGATGGACGTGGCACGCGCGACCTCGCCGCCATTTCGCTCCAAAAACCTGCGGTGAACCTGCGAAGAGGGTGATGTCTGCCAAGCCAAGCTGTTGCCATCGACAACACAGCGCTGGGACAAGTCAGCGTTCAACATAAGGGGCATCATACCCAGAGTTTACAGTGCGCCCTTGCGCTAAAATTTTGTACGTGGAAATGTCCAAGACAGAATCAGCCTGTACCCGATCCTCAAGCATTTCCATTGAAAGCGCTCTTTTGAAAATTGTCCACAACGAACCACTGATTGACACCTTTGCCGTCTTGCGCGCTCAGACCGAACACTTGGTTTCTCGGTTGTCTGAAGAAGATCAATGCGTTCAATCCATGCCCGATGCGAGCCCCATCAAATGGCACTTGGGTCACACATCCTGGTTTTTTGAGACGGTGGTTTTGCGGCCCCACTGTGATGGCTACCAAGTATTCAGTGAGCCCTTTGCTTATTTGTTCAATTCCTATTACGAAAGCTTAGGCCCGCGCCAGCCGCGGCCTAACAGGGGCCTGATCACCAGGCCATCGCTTTCGGAGGTAATGGCCTACAGAGCCCATGTCACCCGCGCCATGATGTCCTGGATGGCGCAGTCCAATGCCAACCCGGAAGTTGTTGACTTGATCGTTTTGGGCATTCACCATGAACAGCAGCACCAAGAACTGATGGTGACGGACGCATTGCATTTATTTTCTTGCAATCCCTTTTTAGCGGCCAGTCAACTGAATTGTTCAAATGGTCCGGGTTCGGCAACGCCAGACCCAACGCCCCAGTGGCTTTCATTTGAATCGGGGCTTTATGCGTTTGGCCAAGGGCTTGAAGCGCAACGCGCCTTCGCTTTTGACAACGAGCAGCCTCGCCATCCACGTTGGCTGGAAGCTTTTGACATCTCCAGCCGACTCGTCACCCAAGGCGAGTACTTGGCGTTCATTCAGGATGGGGGTTATGAAAATGCCTCTTTGTGGCTTTCCGAAGGTTGGTCTTGGGTGAATCAAACGGGGGCTGCAGCACCTGCCTATTGGACACCTGCCAACAGCCCTTCTGACTCTCCTGCGGCGTGGCAAGTCTTCGGTATCGATGGCTTGCAGAAATTAAACTTGAATGCGCCAGTTTCGCACGTGAACTTTTTTGAAGCCGATGCTTTTTCACAATGGGCAGGCGCGCGTTTGCCCACCGAGTTTGAATGGGAGCATGCTTTTGGCCATCCACAAATAGACCAAATGCAGGGCAGCGTTTGGCAATGGACGCGATCGGCCTATGAACCCTATCCGGGCTTTCAGGCCAACACCGGCGCTGTCAGGGAATACAACGGCAAATTCATGGTGGGCCAGCAAGTACTGCGAGGCTCCAGTTGGGCAACGCCAACAGGACACGCCCGCAAAACCTATAGAAACTTTTTCCCACCACCCGCCCAATGGCAAATCACCGGGCTGAGATTGGCCAGAGATAACGCGTCATGCAAACCCCTGTGAACCATTTTGAAGAAGACCTGATAACGGCCTTGTCGAGCGACATCAAGCACATCTCGCCTAAATATTTTTACGATGCCCAAGGCTCACTGCTGTTCGACCAGATTTGTGACTTGCCTGAGTATTACCCCACCAGAACGGAGATGTCGATTCTGCGTGACAACGCACACTCGATTGCGCAGCAAATCGGCCCTCAAGCCGAATTGATCGAATTCGGTGCAGGCTCGTTGACCAAAGTCCGTGTCTTGTTAAGTCAACTTGACGCGCCGACCGCGTTCTTGCCGATGGATATTTCAGGCGACCACTTGCAGGCGGCCGCTCAGGATTTGCAACAGGAGTTCCCCCATTTGCCGGTGACACCGATCGTGGCCGATTACACCCAAGATTGGTCCCTGCCCGATACATTGCCCGATACGCTGCGCCGTATCGCGTTCTTTCCGGGCTCAACCATTGGTAATTTTTTACCCAAAGAGGTGGATCATTTTTTTGCCAACTGCGCCCAGTACCTGCCTTCAGGCGCCCTGCTGCTGGGGGTTGATTTGCTCAAGCCACCGATGATCATGCACCAAGCCTACAACGATTTCCAAGGCATCACGGCGGCATTCAATTTGAATCTTTTGACCCGTGCCAACAAAGAACTTCACACCAACTTTGATGTGGACCAATTTACCCACTGGGCTTTTTACAACGCCCCCCAACAACGCATTGAAATGCATTTGGTGAGTTTGAAGCGGCAAGAGGTGAAATTGAAAGATCGTGTTTTCGTTTTGGAAGAAGGCGAAACCCTGCACACTGAAAATTCATACAAATACGCGATCGACAAGATCCAAAAATTAGCCGCCCGGCAAGGCCTCAAGCCTGGCCCCTTCTGGACCGACTCGAACCAATGGTTTGGTTTGCTGTGGTTTGACATTCCCGATTTTGAAATCACCCCAGGAGCAAACACATGAAGGCCACTTGGAATCAACAAATTTTGGCCACCTCAGACCACACGGTCGTGGTGGAAGGCAACCATTACTTCCCCAGCAGCGCTTTGAACAAGGCTTTTTTCCAAGCCTCCACCCAGCAAACCACTTGTCCTTGGAAAGGCGTCGCCCATTACTACGATGTGATTGTGGAGGGTTCAGTGAACGAGGCCGCGGCCTGGTTTTATCCAGACCCCAAGCCACAAGCCCGCCAGATTGCCGACCATGTGGCATTTTGGAAAGGCGTGACGGTCACCAAGGACTGATGCCGTGATCCGGGATTTGGCGTGCTCTTGCGCAGTTACGAAACCCGAACAAACCTCTTTGAAGCGCACCACCATGTAATAAAGTTTCACATTTGGGCTTACGATGGTTACATCGAACTCATGGAGGAAATGCACATGCGCTTGAAAATCGGAATCAATGGATTTGGCCGCATTGGCCGCATGGTGTTGCGCGCTGCGGTGCAAAATTTCCACGACGTCGAGATTGTCGGCATCAACGACTTGCTCGAACCCGAATACCTGGCCTATATGCTGCAATACGACAGCGTGCATGGCCGCTTCAAGGGCACCCTCGCCGTGGACGGCAACACCCTGGTGGTGAACGGCCAAAAGATTCGCCTGACCCAAGAGCGCGATCCAGCACATCTGAAGTGGAACGAAGTCGGTGCCGACGTGGTGATCGAAGCCACCGGCCTGTTTCTGGACAAGGACAGCGCAGGCAAGCATTTGGCGGCCGGGGCCAAAAGGGTCGTCATGTCAGCCCCCTCAAAGGACGACACGCCCATGTTTGTGTTCGGCGTGAACCACCTCACTTACGCCGGACAAGCCATCATCAGCAACGCCAGTTGCACCACCAACTGCCTGGCCCCCATCACAAAAGTACTGAACGACAAGTGGGGCATCAAGCGCGGTCTGATGACCACGGTGCATGCGGCTACTGCCACCCAAAAAACAGTGGACAGCCCGAGCAACAAAGACTGGCGCGGCGGGCGCGGCATTCTGGAAAACATCATCCCCAGCAGCACGGGCGCGGCCAAAGCCGTGGGCATGGTGATCCCCGCCATCCAGGGCAAGCTGACCGGCATGGCGTTCCGCGTGCCCACCTCGGACGTTTCGGTGGTGGACTTGACGGCCGAGCTGGACACGCCCGCGACCTATGCCGAGATCTGCGCCGAAATGAAAGCGCAAAGCCAAGGTGCTTTGAAGGGCGTGCTGGGTTACACCACCGACAAAGTGGTCTCGACCGACTTTCGGGGCGAGGTCTGTACCAGCGTGTTTGACGCGGATGCCGGCATCGCGCTGGACAGCACCTTCATCAAGGTGGTGGCCTGGTATGACAACGAGTGGGGTTACTCGAACAAGTGCCTGGAGATGGCGCGGGTGGTGGGCGGCTGACACCGCGCACCGGGTTCTTATGCGCTCACATGCTTGCCGACAATACCGGCCAGCTCGAACATCGTCACTTGGTCTTTGCCGAACACCGCCTTGAGTTTGGCGTCTGCATTGATGGCCCGTTTGTTGGTCGCGTCTTGCAAGTTGTTGGCCTTGATGTAGTCCCACAATTTTTTGATCACCTCGGTACGAGCCACTTTGGCGTCACCGATCACCGCCGCCAGTGCAGCGCTCGGCGTCAAATTGCCCACCGCCGCTTTGCGCGGCGCTTTCACCGCGGCGGTCTTGACGGCTTTTTTAGCCGGGGCCTTGGTGGTTTTAGCCGACGACTTGGCCGCCGTTTTTCCGGCAGCCTTCGCCGGCGCCGCCTTGCCAAACGGGGTTTTGGTTTTGCGCGGCGGGTATTTGCTCACCCGGGGCTCGAATTCAAAGCTGACTTTGTTTTCTTCGGGGTTCCAGGCCAAGAAGGCCTTGAAGGAGCGGCGCGTGCGCATGCTGACAAATTTGTCCAGCAGGTCTGTTTTGCCTGTGGCCAGCAATTTAGTCATTTGCTCGCGCTCGACCGGTTGCTGCAAAATGATTTTGCCGCTCTTGAAGTCACAACTCGGTGTGGGCTGCGCATCGGTGGGCACCGTTTTAGAACAGACAAAGTTGCTGCCGCGCTCATGCACGGGGCTGCCGCACTTGGGGCATGCGCCTAAGCTTTCGCTGCCTGAAAAGTCCACGATTTCACCGGTCTCTTCGTTCTTTTTGTCATCTCCAAAATCAAACTCAAGTTTCCAGTTTTTGTCTTCTTCGCTGAATTTCAGCGCCATCTCAGCGACAAATGGCCAGCCGGCTTTGGAGCGGAAACCTTCCAGGGGGCCGATCTTTTTATCGTTCAAAAACTGCTCAACTTCCGCCGGCTCAAAGGTGCGCCCGGCAGGCGATTTGCCGAATGAAAAGCCGCAGCCTTCGCTGGCGCCGTCGACTCCCGTGCAGGTGTACCTGCGGTAGTTTTCGCGGACCACGCCCGCGCAATTGGGGCAGGGGGCTTGCAAGGTTGCGTAGTCACCCGGCACCGTATCGCGGTCGTATTCTTTGGCCTTCTTGACGATGTGCTCGGTCATCGCCGCGATGCCCTGCATGAACTCGGCGCGGCTGAGCAAGCCTTGCTCCATTTGCGCCAGCTTGTATTCCCACTCGCCGGTCAATTCAGGGCGGGACAATTCTTCAACGCCCAAACCGCGCAACAGCGTCATCAACTGAAACGCTTTGGCTGTGGGAATCAGCTCACGGCCTTCGCGCAGCATGTATTTTTCGTTGATCAAGCCTTCAATGGTGGCCGCGCGGGTGGCCGGTGTGCCCAAGCCTTTTTCCTGCATGGCTTCACGCAATTCGTCATCGTCAACCAATTTGCCCGCGCCTTCCATGGCGCCGAGCAAGGTCGCTTCTGAATAGCGCGCAGGGGGGCGGGTTTTGAGGCCTTTGGCGTCGACCGACGCCACACCCACTTTTTCACCGGGCTGAACAGGGACCAGGTTTTGACCCTTGTCACCGTCTTTGGCGTCTTCCACTTCTTCGGCGGCTTCTTTGCCGTAAATGGCGAGCCAGCCGGGTTTGACCAGCACTTTGCCCACGGTTTTGAAGCTGTGCTCAGCCACCGTGCTGATGCGGGTGGTCACTTGGTATTCGGCGCTGGGGAAGAACACCGCCATGAAGCGGCGCACCACCAGGTCATAGAGCTTTTGCTCGGCCTCAGACAAGCCGCTGGGAGCCTGCAGCGTCGGGATGATCGCAAAGTGATCAGACACTTTTTTGTTGTCAAACACGCGTGGAATTTTGCGCACGTAATTGTTATTCAGTGCGGTCAGGGCGTAAGGCGCCAAATGCTTCATGCCACTGTCGGCCAGCATGCCGAAGGTGTCTTTCGCCACGGCCACATAGTCTTCGGGCAAGTGGCGCGAATCGGTACGCGGGTAAGTCAAGGCCTTGTGGCGTTCATACAGGCTTTGGGCCAGCGCCAAAGTGGTTTTAGCGGAATAGCCGAACTTGCCGTTGGCTTCACGTTGCAAGGATGTCAAGTCAAACAAACCCGGGCTGGCTTGTGTGGTGGGCGAGGACTCCTCGGTGACCGTCGCCTTTTGGCCGCGCACGGCATCGGCAATGGCTTGTGCGTCACGCTCGGTCCACAGACGGTCGGCTTTTTTCTCGTTGTCTTCGTCGTCTTTTTTCCACTTCGGATCAAACCATTTGCCAGGGTAGCTGCCCGCTGCGGCTTCAAAGCTGGCATGGATTTCCCAGTAGTCGCGGCTGATGAATTTGCGGATTTGCTCTTCGCGCTCCACCACCACGGCCAAAGTAGGTGTTTGGACCCGGCCCACAGTGGTCAAAAAGAAACCGCCATCGCGCGAGTTGAAGGCGGTCATCGCGCGGGTGCCGTTGATGCCGACCAGCCAGTCGGCTTCCGATCGGCTACGGGCCGCATCGGCCAAGCCCTGCATCTGGGTGTTGCTGCGCAAGTGGTCAAAGCCATCGCGAATAGCTTGAGGGGTCATTGACTGCAGCCACAGGCGTTGCACAGGCTTGCCCAAGGGTTTGGCGCCGCCGGCGTATTGCTCGATCAATCTGAAAATCAACTCCCCTTCGCGGCCCGCGTCACAGGCGTTGACCAAGGCATTGACGTCTTTGCGCTTGGCCTGCTTGATCACCGCGTTCAATCGGGTCTTGGTTTTGTCGACCGGCTTCAAGTCAAAAAACGGCGGGATCACCGGCAAGTTGGCAAAGCTCCATTTGCCACGTTTGACATCGAATTGCTCCGGTGCCTGAATCTCCACCAAGTGGCCTACAGCGCTGGTCACGACATAGGTGTCACTCTCAAAATGATCGTCATGTTTTTCAAACTTGCCCGCCAAGGGCGTGAGGGCCCGAACGATGTCTTGAGCCACCGACGGCTTCTCCGCAATCACCAATGTTTTCATCTCAGTACAATCCAAGTCTCGCGTGTGCGCAGGTGCGCGCACGCCCACGGGCACGCACACATGCGCGCGCCCACATGCTTTCACCATAACAAATTTTTCAACCGTGGCCAAAAAACCTGCTCCAGCGTCCAATCGACGCATTCAAGTTCGCCGCTCCGGCGTGCACGGCAAAGGGGTTTTCGCCCTGATGGACATTGCAGAAGGCGAAACCTTGATCGAGTACGTTGGCGAGATCATCAGCTGGGATGAAGCCCGGGATCGCCACCCGCATGATCCGTCAGATCCGAACCACACGTTTTACTTTCATGTCAACGAAGACCGCGTGATCGATGCGCTCAATGGTGGCAACTCCTCGCGCTGGATCAACCACAGCTGCGAGCCGAACTGCGAAGCCGATGAAAACAACGACCGCATTTTCATCAAGGCATTGCGCAACATCCACGCTGGCGAAGAGCTCAACTACGACTACGGCTTGATCATCGACGAGCCTTACACGCCCAAACTCAAGGCCGAATACCCTTGCTGGTGTGGCAGCTCTCTTTGCCGTAAAACACTGCTGGCACCCAAAAGACGCCCCGCTACACCCAAGATTCCCAGCCAAGCCAAAAAATTGGCTGCCAAGCCCCGCAAAGCGGCCCCCAAGGCCAAGCGCTGACTCCCCTCATGGCCAATGCGCTGCAAGACCCCTTACCCTGGCCCAGTGAGGCCATTTGGGAGGCGGTATACCCCAGCTTGTCTGATTTCAGCGTAGAGACAGTTTCAGAAATTGACTCCAGCAACACCGAGCTGATGCGCCGCGCGCGGGCCGGCCAAACCGACCCGGTGCTGTTGGTGGCTGAAACCCAAAGCGCAGGCCGTGGCCGATTGGGACGCCAATGGGTCAGCAAGCGCGGCGACTCTTTGACGTTTTCGCTCGGTCTGCCGGTCCAGATCCAAGACTGGTCGGGGCTGTCCTTGGCCGTGGGTTTGAGCTTGGCCGAAAGCCTTGATCCGCAAGTGCAACTGAAGTGGCCCAACGACCTGTGGATTGAAGGCCGCAAGTTGGGCGGTATTTTGATTGAAGCGGCCAGCAGCGGCCCGCACAGTTATGTGGTGATTGGCGTGGGATTGAACATTCAACCGCAAGTCGGGGAAGGTTTACGCACACCCCCGGCCGCCCTGGTCGACTGCTTGCCTGATATCGATGTGGCTGAAACTTTGCGCCTTGTGGCTGCGCCTTTGGTTCACGCCGTGCAGCGTTTTACCCAAGCGGGCTTTGCACCTTTGCAATCGCGCTTCCACGCACGCGACGCGCTGCGTGGCCTGGCCGTGCAAACCAGCGATGGAGTCGAAGGTATGGCTTTGGGCGTCGACGCCGCGGGTGCTTTGCAGATTCAAACTACAGCGGGAATGGTGCGAATTCTCAGCGCTGAAGTCAGTGTACGACCTGCGCAGTTGAAGGAAAAAACATGATGTCGCGATGGATTATTGTGGCCTTGGTGGTCGCCAATGGCCTTTTTTGGTTGTGGGGCCATGATGGCTTGCGCGCTTTGGGCCTGGGCCCTGACGTGTTGAGCGAGCCGGAGCGCGTGAAAGGCCAAATCAAGCCCGATGCGATGCGTGTCAGCCCATTGGTCACGGCCTCAGACAACAAAGACAAACCCGAACCCAAAGGAAATTAACCATGCCCTTGCAGCTTTACTTTTCTCCCGGTGCCTGCTCTTTTGTGCCGCATGCTTTGCTTGAAATTTCGGGTGCCAGCTTTGAGCCATCCCTGGTCAAACTGCACAAAGGTGAGCAATACGAAGCCGCTTACAAAGCCGTCAATCCCCGGGGCCAAGTTCCCGTGCTGGTGGACGAGGGCCATGTCATCACGCAACTGGTGGCCATCGTCTTGTACCTGGACCAAAAGTTTCCGGCGTGTGGCTTTTTACCGAGTGACGCCTTGCCTCGTGCCAAAGCACTTGAAACCCTCGCTTGGATGAACAACACCGTCCACACCACGTTCGCCCATATCTTTTTGCCGCATAAGTTTTCAGACCAAGCTGATGTTCAGGCGGCTTTGAAAAGCTACAACACCGGCCTGTACAAAGGTTTGTTGTCTGAACTGCAGGATGTGGTGCTCGCTTCGCAAGCCGCTGGGCAAGCCTGGTTGGCGGGCGCACACATCGGTCCTTTGGACGCCTACACCTTGACCTTGACACGCTGGGGCAGCATGGCGGGCATTGACCCCGAAGCGTATCCGGCACTGTGGGCATTTGTGAATCAAGTTGCAGCACATCCGCAAGTTGCGCGTGTGATCGCGCGCGAACGGCTGCAATTGAACGTGTTCAAACCCGTCTGAGCGGTCTGTGGGTTCTGAAGCGGGCTTGATTTATGAGCCGGTGCCACGGGCAAATCTAACGGCAAAGCAAGCACCAGGCGGCGTTTGCCCCGGATGCGCAGCTTCGATGCTGACAGTAGCGCCATGCTGATGTGCGATTTCCATCACGATCGACAAACCCAGTCCCGATCCATCCACGTTGGTGCCTAAAGCACGGTAAAACGGCTCAAAAATCCGCTCTCTTTCGGCCGGAGCAATGCCGGGCCCATTGTCCTCAATCTGTACCACCAAGGCATGGCTGTAGGGGTCCACCAAAATACGCGCCGTGATCACACCGGTGCGCTCTGCGGTTGATGGCGTGTAGTGAATGGCGTTGTCTATCAAATTTCGCACCATCTCCTTGAGCAATACCGGGTTGCCCAGCAGATGCACATCAGGCGATGCGGCATCGGCCCCTTCATAACCCAAGTCCAAACCTTTCTCCATGGCGCGGGGCAACGAGTCTTGCAATACTTCGCTCAACAACCCGACCATGTCGCACCGCTGTCGACTGAGATTGCTGCCACCGCCCTCGGCGCGCGCCAAAGACAATAATTGATTCACCGTGTGCGTCGCCTGCACGCTGGCGCGTCCAATCTGTTGGAGCGAGTGTTTCAGCTCTTCCTCGCTTGCATCCTTGCGCTGCGCCAAATCGGCTTGCATCAGCAAGCCCGCCAAAGGTGTTTTGAGTTGGTGCGCCGCATCGGCCAAAAATCTTTTTTGAGCGGCTATCGAATCTTTCAGTCGGTTCAGCAAATCATTGACCGATGAGACCAAAGGTGCCACCTCCAACGGAACAGCTTTCTCGTCCAAAGGACTCAGATCATCTGGCTTTCGCGCGCGGATTCGGTCTTCCAGTTGCGACAAAGGCTTGATGCCGCGCACCAAAGCGAGCCAAACCAAAAGCACAGCCAACGGCAAAATGGCGAACTGCGGCAGCATCACCCCTTTGATGATTTCTGCCGCCAAAACCGACCTTTTTTCTCGTGTTTCTGCCACCTGGACAAAGACTAAATGGCTGTCTGGTTGTTCGGCGTACTTTGCCTTTCCACGGATAACAGACGAAGCCGCTTCCAACCTCACCCAAGTGGCGGCCACGCGGACCTTGACACCGCGCATTTCATCGTCGCGCAGTTTCACTTCATCGTTGCCTGTCTTTTCTTCTTCTTCAGGTTGCGGTAAATCGCGGTCCCCCCCCAACAATTGACCTTGAGGACCCAAAACCTGAAAGTAGACCGAGTCGGTCTCTTCCGCCCGCAACAACTCGCTGGCGGGTTGCGGCAAATTGAATTGAACGGTCTGATCCGGCCCGATCTTCACCAATTGGGCCAACGCCTGAGCGTTATAAATCAGTGCTCGGTCAAAAGGTTTGTTTGCCAAGCCTTGTGCGACAAGCCATGTCAAAGCCAGGCTGACCGGCCACAGCAACAAGAGCGGTGTGAGCATCCAATCCAGGATTTCACCAAATAGCGAGCGTTGCGCACGCTTGAAGAGGGACCATGGCTGGTGTTTCAATGGGGGATTTTCTCTAGGCAATAGCCCAAGCCACGCACAGTTGCAATGCGTATGGGCCCCTTTTCAATTTTTTTGCGCAAACGATGAATGTACACCTCAATCGCATTGTTGCTGACCTCCTCCCCCCATTCGCACAGTCGTTCAACCAATTGGTCTTTGCTGACCAGCCTGCCCGCTCGCTGCAGCAAGACTTCGAGCAAGCCCAATTCACGGGCCGACAACTCCACCATCTTGCCATCGATGGTCGCCACGCGGCCGGTCTGATCGTAAATCAAGGGTCCATGTTTGATTTGAGATGTGGCCCCGCCCATACCGCGGCGGCTCAAGGCCCGCACACGGGCTTCAAGCTCTTGCAAGCTGAAGGGTTTGGCCATGTAGTCGTCTGCGCCATAGTCCAAGCCTTGCACGCGTTCTTCCACGCTGTCTGCCGCAGTCAAAATCAGCACAGGCAGTGTGGAGCCTCGTGCACGTAGTTTTTTCAACACTTCCAGACCATGCAATTTGGGCAAGCCCAAATCAAGAATCAACAAATCAAATTCAGTGTTCGTCATCAGCGCCGCATCGGCTTCGGTGCCGCTGGCCACATGATCGACAGCGGCGCCTGAACTGCGCAAACTGCGCAACAGGCCATCGGCCAACACCTGGTCGTCTTCTGCTATCAAAATACGCATGGTGGTCTCCTTTTATTTGGCATTGTTCAACTGCCCCCATGGTCAAATTCTAGGTGTTCTGCACTTCAGGCTTGCGTGTAGGCCTCCAGGCCCAAAGCCACCACCGTGGCCACATCTTGCCCAACAGAGGCTTTGAACTCGACTTCTGCTTGCGCTACAGCGACTTTGAATGCCTCTAACCACGCCAGGCCATCGGGGGTGAACACCAGCTTTTTAGCCCGGGCATCCAAGGCATCGGACTCGCGTTTGACCAAACCCCAAGCTTCACACTGGTCGACCAGATCGCCCATGGCCTGCTTGCTCATGCCGGCAGCTTGCGACAGCTGCGTCAAACGCGAGCCCTCGAGCGCCAAATGGCGTGTGATGTGAATGTGCGCTGCACTGATTTGGTTTCGCACCGCAAGGTTGGCCAAAGCCAAGGGGACGGCCTCATCATTTGCCATCAATTGCAGCACCCTTTCGTCAAATTTTCGCATCGCATGACCCAGCAAACGCCCCAAATGCGTGTCGCGCCAGCGGTCATCCCTGCGAGGCTCAGCCACCGCCGGCGCGAATTTGGAAAGCTTGTTTTTAGCCACAGCCATATGGTAAAGCAAACTGACTAAAAAATCTATTTACAAGATTCAATAGCGGGTTAAACTACTGTTCAAGCATCCAGTAATTTGCGGTAGCGACCAGATGCTTTTTTCCTAACCCAATGATATTCAAGGAGATTTTCATGAGCGATCCCAACAGCGAAAAAGGCAAAGCCCTGCAAGCCGCACTGGCCCAAATTGAAAAACAATTCGGCAAAGGCACCATCATGCGCCTGGGCGAAGGCGAAGTAATTGAAGACATTCAGGTGGTGTCCACCGGTTCCTTGGGCCTTGACATCGCACTGGGCGTAGGCGGTTTGCCGCGCGGCCGGGTGGTCGAGATCTACGGCCCTGAATCCTCGGGTAAAACCACATTGACCCTGCAAGTGATTGCCGAAATGCAAAAAATCGGCGGTCAATGCGCCTTTGTAGATGCCGAGCATGCCTTGGACATTCAATACGCGCAAAACCTGGGCGTGAACTTGCAAGAATTGCTGATCAGCCAACCCGACACTGGCGAACAAGCCCTTGAGATCGTGGACAGCTTGGTGCGCTCCGGTGCAGTGGACCTGGTCGTCATCGACTCGGTGGCCGCTTTGACACCCAAAGCCGAACTTGAAGGCGACATGGGCGACAGCCTGCCCGGCCTGCAAGCGCGCTTGATGAGCCAAGCCTTGCGCAAGCTCACCGCCACCATCAAAAAGACCAACTGCACCGTCATTTTCATCAACCAGATCCGCATGAAAATTGGCGTGATGTTCGGCTCGCCAGAAACCACGACCGGCGGCAACGCGCTCAAGTTCTACGCCTCGGTGCGTTTGGACATCCGCCGCACCGGCACCATCAAGAAGGGTGATGACGCTATCGGCAACGAGACCAAAGTCAAAGTGGTCAAAAACAAAGTCGCACCCCCCTTCAAGACGGCCGAGTTCGACATCCTGTTTGGCGAAGGCATCAGCCGCCAAGGCGAAATCATCGACATGGGCGTGACCGCCAAGGTGATTGAAAAGTCCGGCGCTTGGTACGCTTACCAAGGCGAGAAAATCGGCCAAGGCCGTGACAACGCACGCGAGTTTTTGCGTGAGAACCCTAATCTCTCGTTTGAAATCGAAAACAAGGTACGCGAATCTTTGGGCATCCCTTTGCTCGCGCAAATGGAGCAGGCCCCAGCGGCCAAAGCACCCAAAGAACCGAAAGCGGCGAAAGAGCCCAAAGAAGTCATTGCCTAAAGGCCCATGAACGACGAAGACCCCCAACCCCCAACCCGCAAGGGTTTGGGGTTTCAGCCCTCCCTCAAAGGCCGCGCCTTGCGGCTTTTGAGCCAACGTGAACATTCACGCACGGAACTCGAGCGCAAATTGCGTCCCTTCGAGGAAGTTCCCGGTGAATTGGCGGCTGCTTTGGACTTTTTGCAGGCCAAGGATTTCATCAACGAGCACAGGGTGGTGGAGTCGGTGGTCAACCGCCGTGCCAGCAAATTAGGCGCAATGCGTGTCAAACAAGAGCTGCAAGCCAAGGGCATCGATGGTCAAGCCATTCAAGAGGCCGTGCGAGGGATGCGCGCAACAGAACTCGAACGCGCCCGCGAGGTTTGGCGCAGAAAATTTGGCGCACCCGCCTTGGACGCTCATGCGCGGGCCAAACAAATTCGGTTTTTAATCGGCCGCGGTTTTGCCAGCGAAGTGGTGCGCCGCGTGGTCATTGGCGGTGGACAGGACGGTGGGCCGTGGGCTGACGACTGAGCGCCTAGATACCCAGCATCAACCGGATGTTCTGCACCGCCGCACCGCTGGCGCCCTTGCCCAAATTGTCCAAACGGGCGATCACCACGGCTTGGCGGGCATCTTCGTTGGCAAAAACGCGAATTTCGAGCTGGTTGGTGTCGTTCAGCGCCAAGGCGTCGAGCTTGCCGCTCTCGGTGGCAGGCTCCACCCGCACCCAGCCGCCATCGGCTTGACTGGCCGCATAGTGCGCGCTGAGCGCCGCATGCAGGTCAGCCGCCCTGGGCTTACCCGGGATCTGTTCCAAGTGCAGGGGCAGTTGCACCAACATGCCTTGGCGAAAATTGCCCACCGCGGGCACAAACAAGGGGCGGGAGGTCATGCCACTGTAATGCATCATTTCAGGGATGTGCTTGTGCTTCAGGCCCAAGGCGTAGGCCTCAAACAAGGGCGCATGACCGGCTTCGTAGTCCTCGATCATGCTGCGACCACCCCCGGAGTAACCGCTGACAGAGGGCAGGCATACCGGGAAATCTCTGGGCAAGATACCCGCATCCACCAAGGGGCGCAAGATGGCAATCGCACCGGTGGCATAGCAGCCCGGATTGGCCACACGGTCGGCTTGTTGTACGGCGGCGCGCTGGCCGGGGGCTAACTCAGGAAAGCCAAACACCCAATCCGGGTGGCAGCGGTGGGCGGTGGACGCGTCCACGATGCGGGGTTTGCGACCGGGCAGGCTGTCGATCATGGCCACCGACTCGACGGCAGCCCCGTCATGCAGGCACAGCACCACCAGGTCGGCGCTGGCCATCAGTTCGCGCTTGGCTTGGGGGTCTTTACGGTGGGCGGGGTCAATACTGAGCACTTGAATGGCAGGCATCAAGGCCAGCCGCTCACGAATTTGCAAGCCGGTCGTGCCCGCCTCACCGTCAATGAAAATAGTGGCCATGGTGTCCATCCTCCCTTTGGTCGTGCCTAACGTCATCTCAATGTAAAACGTCTGGCCCAAAATTTGTGCATTGCAGCATGATACAGTCACTAGCTGCAGTGTCCAGCGCTTGCAAGACGCCATTGTGCGCCGCAAGCTGGTGAAACCATCCACCTCTCTGAGAGAAGCCCTCATGAAGATTCACGAATACCAAGGCAAGGAAATCTTGCGTCAATTTGGTGTGCCTGTCCCACGCGGCATTCCTGCGTTCACTGTTCAAGAGGCGGTCGAAGCCGCTCAAAAATTGGGGGGCCCGGTTTGGGTCGTCAAGGCGCAAATTCATGCAGGAGGCCGCGGTAAAGGCGGTGGTGTCAAAGTGGCCAAAACCATCGAGGACGTCAAACGCATTTCTGGCGAGATTTTGGGCATGCAGCTCAAGACGCACCAGACTGGCCCCGAAGGCCAAAAAGTCCGTCGCCTCTATATTGAAGACGGCGCAGACATCCACAAAGAGTATTACGTGTCCGTGGTCACCGACCGCGCCTCACAAAAAATCGCTTTCATCGCTTCCAGCGAAGGCGGTATGGACATCGAAGAAGTGGCCCACGCCACCCCTGAGAAGATCATCACCGAATTCATCGACCCGTTGACGGGTCTGGGCGACGAACAAGCCAAGAAGATCTCTGACGCGATCGGCATGCCTGCTGACTCCACCGCCCAGGCCGTGGACATCTTCAAGAAGCTGTACCAGTGCTACATGGAAACCGACGCTTCGCTGGTTGAAATCAACCCGCTGAACCGCGACAGCAAGGGCAACGTGATGGCTTTGGACGCGAAGTTCAACTTCGACGCCAATGCGCTGTTCCGTCACCCCGAAATCGTGGCTTTCCGCGATCTGGACGAAGAAGATCCTGCTGAAGTGGAAGCTTCCAAGTTCGACCTGGCCTACATCAGCTTGGACGGCAACATCGGTTGCTTGGTCAACGGCGCTGGCTTGGCCATGGCCACCATGGACACCATCAAATTGTTCGGCGGCGAGCCCGCCAACTTCCTGGACGTAGGCGGCGGCGCCACAGCCGAAAAAGTCACTGAAGCCTTCAAAATCATGTTGTCCAACAAGAATGTCAAAGGCATTCTGGTCAACATCTTCGGCGGCATCATGAAGTGCGACACCATCGCCACCGGCGTGATCACCGCTTGCAAGGCCGTGAACCTGTCCGTGCCCTTGGTGGTGCGCATGAAGGGCACCAACGACGAGTTGGGCAAGAAGATGTTGGCGGACTCCGGTCTGCCCATCATCTCTGCTGACACCATGGCCGAAGCAGCAACGCAAATCGTTGCCGCAGTGAAGTGATTAGGAATTAAACATGTCCATCTACATCAACAAAGACACCAAAGTCATCACCCAAGGCATCACCGGCAAGACCGGTCAGTTCCACACTGAAAAGTGCCAGGAATACGCGAACGGCAAGAACTGCTTCGTCGCGGGTGTGAACCCCAAGAAGGCTGGCGAGTCCATCTTCAACATCCCAATCTACGCATCGGTCAAAGAAGCCGCCACGCAAACGGGCGCGACCGTGTCCGTGATCTACGTGCCCCCAGCAGGCGCAGCCGCTGCCATTTGGGAAGCCGTGGAAGCCGACCTGGACATGGCCATTTGCATCACCGAAGGCATTCCGGTCAAGGATATGTTGATGGTGCGCAACCGCATGAAAGCCAAAGAAGCCGCCGGCGGTAAGCGTACTTTGTTGCTCGGCCCCAACTGCCCGGGTTTGATCACGCCTGACGAAATCAAGATCGGCATCATGCCCGGTCACATTCACCGCAAAGGCCGCATTGGCGTGGTGTCCCGTTCGGGCACTTTGACCTATGAAGCCGTAGCGATGTTGACCGAAGTGGGTCTGGGCCAGTCCAGCGCCGTCGGTATCGGTGGTGACCCGATCAACGGTTTAAAGCACATCGAAGTCATGCAAGCTTTCAACGACGATCCAGACACCGACGCCGTGATCATGATTGGTGAAATCGGCGGACCCGATGAAGCCGAAGCCGCCATGTGGTGCAAGGCCAACATGAAAAAGCCCATCGTGGGCTTCATCGCCGGTGTCACAGCGCCTCCCGGCAAGCGCATGGGCCACGCCGGTGCCTTGATTTCTGGCGGTGCCGACACGGCCGACGCCAAACTGGCCATCATGGAAGAATGCGGCTTCATCGTCACACGCAACCCGTCTGAATTGGGCAAACTGTTGAAAGCCCAACTGAAGTAAGGATAAATACGGACCGGTTCGATGGGCTTAGCCCGTTAAACTCAAGGCCCAGATCACCAAGCGCTGGCGATGCAGATTGTCAGCGCTTTTTCAATTGCGACATCGGAGAGAGACATGGAATTTTTGCAAAGCCCGGATTTTTGGATTGGATTGCTGAAGATCATCTGGATCAACATCATCTTGTCAGGCGACAACGCCGTGGTGATCGCTTTGGCTGCCCGCTCATTGCCACCAGAACAACAGCGTAAAGCCATCATGATCGGCTCAGGCGCTGCTGTTGTTTTACGAATCGCTTTGACCGTTGTGGCCGCGCAACTGTTGGCCATGCCTTATTTGCAAATCATTGGCGGCGTGTTGCTGCTGTGGATTGGCGTTCAACTTCTGGGTGAAGAGGAAGGCGAAGACGATGGCGAGCCCAAAGCTTCCAACCTGATGACCGCTGTTCGAACCATTTTGATAGCTGACCTGGTCATGAGCCTGGACAATGTGATTGGTGTGGCTGCTGCGGCCAAAGGCGATCAGCTCTTGCTGATCATCGGTCTGGCCATCAGCATCCCCTTGGTGGTGTTTGGCAGCTCCATGATGATCAAAATGATGGAACGCTTCCCGGTCATTGTTGTGCTCGGCGCGGGTCTGATTGGCTGGGTGGGCGGCGAAACCATTGTCAGCGACGTGGCCTTGAAAGAGGTCTTGGAAGCCAATACCTGGTTGCATTACGCTGCAGCTGCCGCTGGCGCAGCCTTCGTGGTGGGTATCGGCAAATTCCTGCAAGCGCGCCACGCGACCGAAGAGCCCGTCAAATCCAATTGACCCCGAAGCCTCATCGTGGCTAAGATAGTGCTTCATAAAGGGAGCACTGTCATGTTAAAAATACAACGCGGGTTCACATTGATCGAATTGATGATCGTTTTGGCGATCATCGGTATTTTGGGCGCCATCGCCTTACCGCAGTACCAGGACTACACCGTCCGAACCAAAGTCTCTGAGATGATTTTGGCGGCGACGAGTTGCAAAACTGCGGTAACTGAAACCGTGACCACCGCCTCGCAAGCCGATGTGTCGGCTTTGCTGCCCAAGGCGTGTGAAACCCAAACCTCCAAATACGTCAGCAGCGTCACGGTCGATGGCAACGGCGTCATCACGGTCGCAGGCAACCAAGATACGCTGCGCGGAACCACGACAGCGTCAACCAACTCTATTTCACTCACACCCTTGCAAAGCGGCAGCACCAAATTGTCAGGCGCCGCAGACGGGGGCAAATCCATTGCCTCTTGGAACTGTGGTCCGGCAGCAACGCACGGACTCGAGTTGAAGTACCTGCCGTCTTCGTGCAAGTCGCCCTGAAATGGAGAACGCAAAGGACTGTTGAGCGTTTGTCAGGCAGCGAAGGGTAGAGTCAGGGTGACGCAAGCGCCACCCTCAGGGCCATTCGCAATCTGCAAGCTGCCACCGTGTTGCTCGGCAATGGTTCTGGAAATGGACAGCCCTACCCCCAATCCATCCGGCTTGGTTGAAAAAAAGGGCTGGTGGATTTGCGCCATCGTTTCACTGCTCAGGCCCGGCCCGTTGTCTTCAATTTGGACCCGAACCTGATGGCCTTCGCGGCGCACCGTGACAAGCAGTTGCCGGTCCTGGTGTCCGGTCGTGGCTTGCACGGCATTGCGGTAAACATTCATCAAAATCTGCGACAACTGCACACCATCGCCAAGGACCCACAACTCACCTTGGGGAAAATGGAAAGCAGGGCGCACCCGCTCCAGTGTCATCCAGTCACGCAGTAAATCAGCCACTTCAGTGACAATCGCGTTGATGGATACGCGCGTTTTTTCAGTGGGTTTTCCCTGGATGAAGCGGCGAATGCGCTGCAGAATGTCGGTCGCCAACTGGGTGCTGCGTGCCATGTCTTTCATGTACTCTGACAGCGCTTGCGCAGCATCACTTGGCAAGGCTTGCAGCTCTGAATCTGCACATTGAATCAGCAGGTTGATGTTGGTCAAGGGCTGACTCAACTCGTGCGCCAATGACGTTGACAACTGCCCCACACTGCGCACACGGTCCAGTTGCGATATTTGCTGCCCAAGGAGCAGGCTTTCTTCCAGCTTGGCCTTAGCCGCCACGGCCAGCAGTTCGTTTCGGGTAGCCGCTTCGGTATGAAAACCCAAAAAGCCGATCTGGCTGACCACGGCACTGAAGACACCGAAAATGATCATCGCGTACCCGGTCAAGTCGTTGTGCAAAACCCCCGGTTGCGCGACATCCATCGAGACCATCGCAAACCGCACCGCGAGTAAAAAGATAACAGGCACATAAATAAACGTCAGCCATAACGCACTCCGGCTGCCATCACGCCGAGCGATTTGCGATGCACTCCAGGACAAGCTCGCAAACAGGCCTGCAAGAAGAGCAATGCTCCACAAAAAATGATACTTCGGGTGCGGAGAAAAACGTCGAAGCAGCTCAAAAACAGACACCATCAACAAAGCAGAAAAGACCACCGTCGCCCAGCCAAGAGGACGTTCAAGCTTCATCCGAAACGATTCCACCCGCAATAAGGCACCCAAATACAGCAGGAAGTTGGCGAGCGTAAACGAAACCGCATCGGGCATGCTGTCTCGCAGCGCCAGCAGAATCAGGCTCAGCCCGAAAATTTCGGAGCCACCGCACCAGACTGTCACGCTCCAGTTGTTTTGTGCGCGCAAGAGCATCCAAACGGCCATGGGCATCAGCAGGTACAACAAACCTGCGATCATGAACGCTGTAGGCATGTGAAAGTCGATCAGATCGTTCTCCTGGTGTTGCGCTGTTGTCTTTTAGGAGCGCGCTATTGCTCCACCACCCAATGCCCCGACTTGCCGCCTTGCTTTTGCAGCAACTTCACATCGGTGATGGTCATGCCTCGGTCGGCTGCTTTGCACATGTCGTAAATCGTGAGCAGGGCGACTTGCACGGCGGTCAGGGCCTCCATCTCGACGCCTGTGGGGCCGACGGTTTCAGCGGTCACTGTGCAGACCACGCTGGGCTTTGGCGACTCGACCATGGCAAAGTCCACCGCCACCCGCGTCAAGGCCAGCGGATGGCACAAAGGAATGAGATCACTGGTTTTTTTAGCCCCTTGAATGCCCGCAATTCTGGCAATGCCCAGCACATCGCCTTTTTGGGCGGTCCCCGAGGCAATCAAAGCCCAAGTCGCGTGCAGCATCTCGATGCGTCCCGTGGCCACGGCCAAGCGGTGGGTTGCGGCTTTCGAGCCCACATTGACCATATGGGCCTGGCCTTGGGCATCGAAGTGGGTCAGGGAAGAAGTACTGTTCATGAGGGGTCTCTGTGAAGGTATAAGCTTACAAAGTCAGGCTTGAATTGACACGGGCTTGACGTTCAACGCCAATGATACGGGCATGATACGGTCGTTCTAAGTAACAAGATGGGTGTGACGTTGTTGAAATGGTCTCGCAAACACAGCGCATGGCTGGCGGCTATAGGCGCAGTGTGTCTGACGCTCCCAGTTTGGGCGCAAGCCCCAACGGCATTGGTCAATGGCAATGCGCCAGGCACACTGCCCAGCTTGGGGGAGGGCTCGGACATGACGCTGACCGCCGAGCGCAAGATTGGCGACCGGATTGCACGCGAGCTGTATAGGGACCCGGATTACATTGACGATCCGGTGCTGGACGACTACATCCAAAGCCTCTGGAAGCCCTTGATGGCCGGCGCGATGGCACGCGGAGAGTTGAATGCCGAATTGCAAGAGCGCTTTGCTTGGCAAATTGTGTTGGGACGCGACCGCTCAGTGAATGCATTTGCCTTGCCCGGTGGCTACATGGGTTTGCATTTGGGTTTGCTCAGTGTAGTCACCAGCCGGGACGAGTTGGCCTCTGTGATGGCGCACGAGTTGAGCCACGTCACGCAGCGGCATATTGCACGGTCCATGGGCGAGCAAGCACGGATGACCCCGCTGATGATCGGGACCATGATTCTGGGCCTTTTGGCCGCCAGCAAAAGCCCACAAAGTGCGCAGGCCTTGATCATGGGCGGACAAGCTGCGGCCATTCGCAGCCAACTCAGTTTTTCGCGCGACATGGAGCGCGAGGCCGATCGGGTCGGCTACAGCGTGATGACCGAAGCGGGTTTTGACCCGCAAGGTTTTGTCAGCATGTTTGCCAAATTGCAACAAGCCTCAGCCTTGAACGACAACGGCGCCTTTCCCTATTTACGCTCCCACCCGATGTCTTCGGAGCGGATGGCCGACATGCAAGCGCGTCAACAGCTGTTGACCGCGCGCGCAGCGTCTGACAAACCGGATTTGGAGCATGCGATCATGACCGCGCGTGCCCGGATTTTGGCCCAGCCCAGTGTGGACTTGCTGCGCAGTTGG
>Ga0209188_1000766_pt1 | contig 29291 bp, 35 predicted proteins | sample C_130625_EF_Meta_FD_187307 | JGI IMG/M metagenome (GOLD analysis project Ga0209188, IMG submission 187307) | Freshwater microbial communities from Lake Croche, Canada to study carbon cycling - C_130625_EF_MetaG (SPAdes) (version 2) | ecosystem: Environmental > Aquatic > Freshwater > Lake... | reverse complement strand
GTTTATTTCCATAGAACGTTCGGAAGAGATTGAAGTTGAGTACCAAGATTATCAAGGAATCGTTCGTCGTCAGAAATATACCGGGTTGACGGCAAGATGCTTTCAGCATGAACTTGACCATCTGAATGGAATCGTGTATACTGATCGTGCTAAAAAACTGGCACTACAGCAAGGATATAAGCGAAGAAAGAAACGAGAGTCTATGCGCGTAAAAATGACGAAAGCTTTATCTACCCTAGAAAAAAACAAAAAGAAAGGGTTGAAATGAAACCTTGGCAGCATGGATTCGATATAGAATGGCTGAAGAAGATAGAAAGTTCATACGCAAAGTATAATTCATATACCCTTTCTCCGTTCGCGAAATACAAAAAAAACAACATAGCTGAAGACCTGCATAAAGGCTTGTTAGTTATGATGATGGATCATAACGAAACGGTTCTTGGTTCTCACGTTGAAAAGAAGGCTAAAGTTTCTAGCAACATCACGATGTATGGTAATGTTGTAATTGGAAAAAAACAACCAGGTGATTTGACGCTAACATGTATATCCGGAAACGCTGATTATATCGATGCTACTCTTAAAACATATGAGCATTTGAATACGTGGCTCTATGTGTGGGCTGAAGATACTGCGATGCGTGATCATGTTAAGAAATTTGATTACACATACGTAGGATGCAAAATTACAACATTCGGCGAAATATATTCTATCTATTTTAGCTATCCGAAAGATTCTGAATCAGCAACTAAACGAGTAATGGAGATTGATATGACTGAATTACTGAATATTAAACATGTTGGCAATGTGTCTCTGCAAGCAATTGACAGCATTAAAACTAGACTGTCGCAACTTAGCTTGAACTTTCAAGATCACTATTCAAATTACAATAAAAAGAAATCATGGTCTGCACTTTCTCTACGCGGATATTCTGATGATATTACTCGCATCGAAAAGCCTATTGAGATGAGTGATAGCTGGCATAAAGACCACGTAGGAGAAGATTTTGTTTTGCAGGATACTTATCTTCGCGAACAGTTTCCTGAAGTTGAAGAACTTCTAAATTGGGTCGATGGAGATATTCAACGAATTAGATTTATGAGGCTCGCTCCAGGTGGAGGTGAATTGGAGCGACACACTGATCAAGTGGATCCTGAGTCTGGAGGTAATATAGGTCAAGTAGCTCGACTACACTTCCCAATTAAAACCAATGACGATGTAATCTTTCGGTCGTGGGATACTAATGGAATCGCAACCGCAGTTAATATGAAGGTAGGTCAAATGTGGTATCTCGATACCCGAAAGCCTCACACTGCGGTCAATAACGGTACCGAAGAACGAATTCATTTGGTAGTTGATGTTGTCGTAACCCCTAAAATTAAAGAGATGTTATTGCATGACGATACTAAATTCAATTGATGATTGGGTTGATCCTAATCCTGCGCCTATCATTGAGATGCATAATGGATTTTATGTTGTAAGAGATGATCTATTAAAGTATGGAAGCAAGGTTCGGTTCATTGATTATCTAATTCAGACTGAGCCTTGCGATGAATGGGTGTTTGGAGGGGCAAACAAAGTAGGATGGGGACCCATCTCACTTACCTATCTTTGCAACAAGTACGGTAAGAAAGCCACATTTTTTATGGCTAAGAGAAGTTCACCTACATGGCACCAGCAGTTTGTGTTAGACTTAGGTGGTGTGATTCATTGGGTCGATAATGGAATGCTAACTGTTACCAAATCAAGAGCCAAGAAATACTATGAGGCAGATCCAGTTCGCCGCCGAGTACTTCCGTTAGGATTGGAGCATCCTACCGTAATCGCATCAATTGTTAAAGTTGCTCAAAACCTCAAGATAACGCCTACTGAAATCTGGACCGTAGCATCATCAGGCACATTAAGTCGCGGACTACAAACGGCGTTTCCTAATCTACCAGTCTTTGCGGTGCAGACTGGACATAAGATGTCAGAATATGAACGAGGTCGTGCCAGTGTAATTGAATCGCCGTATAAATTTGATGAGAAGTGTAAGGAGATCGATATGCCTCCATACCCCTCAGAACCTTACTATGACGCAAAGCTATGGTCGTTTGTCAGAGACCTAGGTAAACCTGGAGCATTAATTTGGAACGTAGCGTGAAATATTTTTATGAAAAGAATCGGGAGCTGATTGAGTCTCCCGTTAATAAGACATTTGAAGAAATTCTTTGGATGTCAAAGGATCAATTTCGAAGCTGGGTTATCGACCTACGTAAATTGGTTGTTGATTTGTGGGATAATCAAAATATGCCTCCGCGAGTTGGGTATGATGAAGCGGAAATCATAGAGCAATTCCAACAAATGGAAAGCTTTTCGTTTAAAAATTTTCTAGTCAAAGATGAGTTGACAGGTGAATTTGACGTTATCCGCAATACTCATGTATTGGGTAACGCATGTAATCAATTCTTTCCTACAATGATGAAGACTAGGATTAACTACACCAAGAATGGTGACGGAAAGTCAATCTATGATTATTTTGCGAAAGATGAATTGCTAGATACTTTTGTTACCTATGCATCTAGACATTTCAAACGCGACAGTTTCTATCATTACAGCACTCCAGTCAAGGTAATGGATATTTCGACTGAAACTCTTCCTGTAGCAACGGATGGAGTTGATTGGATAACTCAGTTTGAGAAAACCTTCCGGCAGCGAGGTGAATATGGATATTGGCTGAGTCCTAAGAATATCAGTAAAGAGTATACAGGATATAATGAGAAATTAAAAGAACAAACCTTCATCCTTATTCATAAAGATGATATTGAAAAACTACCTATTCCCAGTGAATGCAAGACTAATGTTGATTATGAGAAATCTGAGTATTATCAGATTAGAGCATACAAATATGGGCAAAAACTTTTTCCCATCGGATTGAAAGCATTTCGAGTATCCTTTTGTCAATATGCGGTAAATTTTCCTCCACTAACTGCTAAGTACCTATATGAAAAATTCACAGAAGACTTCAAACATCAAAATCTCATCCGTATTTACGATCCCTCTGCTGGTTGGGCTGGTCGTCTTCTCGGTGCTATGTCGATTCGCGATAATCGTAATGTGCTGTTTATTTGTACTGACCCTAACACCGATCACAACACTACATTGGGTCGCACAAAATATCACGAAGTGGCTGATTTCTATCGAAGAAATGTAAAGAAAGGAGGTCTGTGGGACATACCACACACTCAAACTGAGATTTATCAGTTAGGGTCTGAAGTTATTGGTAAAGATCCTAATTTCAAAAAGCATAAAGGTAAACTCGATCTAGTGTTTACTTCTCCTCCATACTTTGCGAAGGAAGCATATTCAGAAGACCCTGAGCAGTCATGCAATAAATTCAGTCAATATGATGAATGGAGAGATGGGTTTCTAAGACCAACGCTAGAGACTGCCGTGGAATGGCTAAAGCCTGATAGATACCTGTTATGGAATATTGCTGACGCTAAATTTTCCGGCGATATGCTACCTTTGGAAAAAGACTCCTGTGATATTCTGAAAGAACTAGGAATGGAATTCAAAGGTGTACTTAAAATGTCTCTATCTCAAATGCCTGGAGGAAACAGACTTTCCGAAACTGGAGAGATTGAAGAATATGTGGAATCTAGTTTGGAAGGATTGGTGACCAAACAAAGAAAGGTAGTAGAAGGAAAGGCAAAGAATATGTGTAAGGTCAACGGAATCATGTTGAAATACGAACCAATTTTCGTATTTTACAAACCTAAAAAATAGTGAATGAATGCCTAAAAATCTATTGACATATATGATAGATAGTAGTATGATGTGAATACTCAATATCGAGTAATTTTTAGTTCATAACTTATGAGGAAATTTATATGAAACAGCAAACCAGCAAAATGTCAGCCAAGCAAAAAATCCTAAAGTATCTGTCGAAAACTGAAGGGTATAATACGCTAACCGTAGCACAAGCTCAAGCACGTTTCGGTATTATCAACGTAGCTGCACGTATTGAGGAGCTTCGTCGCGAAGGTCATATGATCTATACCAATACCAAAACTCGAGGAGATGGTAGCAAGGTTAAGTCATATCGACTTGGTCGCCCTACGAAAGCAATGGTTCGTTTTGCGGTAGAAAATGGCTTTCAGTTTAGCCAAGTCTAACCCATAGAGTGACACCTAGAGGAACCTATAGGTTCCTCTTTTTTTTAATTTGATATCGGAGTTAATATGGAACTTAATGTGAAAATCGAAGACCTTCAGAAAAAAAGCCTATTCGTGGCTACCCCAATGTACGGAGGAATGAATCACGGACTGTACATGAAATCCTGCCTAGATTTGCAAGGAGTATTTTCTCGGTATAATATTCCGATGAAATTCTCTTTCCTTTTCAATGAAAGCCTTATCACCAGGGCGCGTAATTATCTAGTCGATGAATTTCTGCATCGGTCTGATTTCACACACTTTCTATTCATTGACTCGGATATTCATTTCAATCCAGATGATGTTGTTACAATGCTGGCTATGGATAAAGATATCGTAGGAGGTCCTTATCCTAAAAAAGCGATTAAATGGAAGAGTGTTAAGAAAGCACTCACCCGCAATCCTAAAATGGAAGAATCCGAACTATCAAAAGTAGTAGGTGATTTCGTTTTCAATCCCGTATCCGGTACCGCGCAGTTTACTGTGAGTGAACCTCTGGAAGTAATGGAGATTGGTACTGGCTTCATGATGATCAAACGAGAAGTATTTGAAGCATATGAGAAAGCATACCCTGAATATCGATACAAGCCAGACCACGTAGGACAGGCGAACTTTGACGGAACTCGATATATTCATGCATTCTTTGATACAATCATTGATCCAGACTCACATCGATATCTGTCAGAAGACTACATGTTCTGCCAATGGGCACGTAAGATTGGAATGCAAATTTGGCTGTGTCCTTGGATGAGAACATCCCATATTGGTACATATCACTTCGAAGGAGATATGCCTGCCGTAGCTAATTATGTCGGAGAGATGTAATGTCTGAGAATGATGAAATTGGACGTAAATTTGATAATGGGAAACTAGAATATCATCTAGTTCCTATTTCATCACTCAAGGCAGTTGCGGATGTATTGACGTACGGAGCAAAGAAGTATGCTCCGGACAACTGGAAAAAAGTTCCTAATGGAACCGATAGGTATTACAATGCCGCCCTACGACATATTATAGATTGGCGTGAAGGTGAACAAAATGATCGAGAAACCAACAAAAACCATTTAGCGCATGCAATCTGCAATTTAATGTTTTTGTATGAACTCGATGTAAATTATAATGAAAAGGAACCCGTTGATGAAACTTGCAAGTGAAACCCTTACAGTACTTAAAAACTTTTCAACCATTAATGATAGCATTTTCATTAATAGAGGTAAAGTTCTACAGACAACATCTCCCAAAGATAAAACGATTCTAGCAAAAGCGGAAGTTAAAGATAACTTTCCTGTCGATTTTGGTATCTATGAACTCAACAAGTTTCTCTCTATCCTGACTCTGGGTAAGGATGCACCTGAATTGGAGTTCGATGAGCATCATGTAATTATCTCCAACCTTGCAGGTAGAAGCAAGCTTAAATACCGGTTTGCTGCAAAGGAGATGATTGTAACTCCTCCCGATAAAAAAATCACAATGCCACCGATTGATATCAAGTTCACATTGACGCAGGAAGATTTCGATTGGATCATGAAGACTGCAAGCATTCTGCAATCACCAAACTTCGCAGTGGAATCTGATGGAGATAATCCGAGACTGACTGTGTTTGATGCAAGCAATGATTCAGCACATACTAATTCAATCGATCTTGATATCGAGAGTTCAGGTTCTTCATATAAGATGATTTTCAAGACACAGAATCTAAAAATGATTTCTGGAACTTATGATGTCGAGATTTCATCCAAAGGCGTATCTCACTTCAACAATACCAAGGATTCGATTCAATATTGGATTGCAAACGAATTCGGTTCTAAATTCGAACAAGGAAAGTAACATGAGCAATATTCAAACACTTTTCGGGAATCTTTCTGGTGAAGATGTTAAAGCAATTCGGTCCGCTCTAGGAGAGGTTTCTGATGTAATGACCAAAATGGAAAGTTGCAAAGAGGAGATTAAGGATATCATCGTAGCGATGCACGATAAGTACAAAATCCCGAAAAAAATTCTTAGTCGAATGGCTAAGGTGCATCACAATCAAAACTTTCTGACAACTATTTCCGAAGATAAGGAATTTGAGACTATCTATACCTGCATTACTGAAGTAAAATGAGTTTTTGTTTTTATATTATGGAGGCAGTATGCTTGGTGAAGAATATTTGTGGTGTGAGAAGTATCGGCCGCGTACAATAGATGAATGCATTCTACCCGACAACATCAAGTCAATTTTTTCTGAGTATGTTAAATCAGGAGAAATTCCAAACCTGTTACTATCCGGACCAGCAGGTGTAGGTAAAACTACTGTAGCAAAAGCATTGTGTAATGAGATCGGATGCGACTTCATTATGATCAATGGATCTGATGAGGGTAGAATGATCGACACATTTAGGACTAAAATCAAGTCCTATGCATCTTCGGTTTCCCTCAGTGGAGGCAAGAAGGTTGTAATTGTCGATGAAGCTGATTACATGAATGCTGAATCAGTTCAACCTGCACTGAGAAACTTTATTGAAGAGTTTTCCAGAAACTGCACATTCATCTTTACCTGCAATTACAAGAACCGAATTATCGAGCCTATTCATTCTAGGTGTGCGGTCGTTGATTTTAAAATCAATGGATCGAAAGCTAAAATGGCATCATCTTTCTTTAAGAGAGTTGAGACAATTTTAGAGTCTGAGAATGTGAAATATGATAAAGAGGTAGTCGCTTCGATCATAACGAAGCATTTTCCTGACAATCGAAGAATTCTGAATGAACTGCAAAAATATTCAGTCTCCGGTAGGATCGATAAAGGAATCCTTTCTCATGTATCTGATATTCAAATATCGGAACTGGTCAAGCACTTGAAGGGTAAAGATTTTGGATCTTGCCGAAAGTGGGTCATTAATAATCTAGACAACGATCCCTCAAAAATCTTTCGAAAGATTTATGATTCGATGTATGATATTCTAACTCCAGCAACAATTCCCCATATCGTATTAATTCTCTCCAAATATCAATATCAGGCAGCATTTTGCGCTGATGCCGAGATCAATCTTATGGCATGTTTGACTGAGATTATGGTCGAGGGGGAATTCAAATAATGGCGGATCTATTTAAAGAAGTCATACCGTCTATACTCCAAACAAAAAAACATGTATTGACAACTGAGTTCGATGAGAAAGAATATTCACCTTATTTGGTAAATAAGGCTCTTTCTTATCACTTCGATTGTATTTTATATGTTAATCAAATGAATATTCAGCCAAATCTGGATTCTCAAATGCAGTATGGGTATTTGATAAATACCATACGTCCTATGAAGAGAAAGTTTCAGCCTTGGCAGAAATCTGATATAGCCGATGAAGATAACTTTAAAGCTATTAAAGAGTACTTTGGATATTCTGATGAAAAAGCTAAATCTGCTATGCGGACACTCACGGAGCAACAAATCTCCGAAATAAAAATAAAAACAACAAAGGGTGGAGCGGGAAAATAATGATTAGATTGGAAGATTTAGTGGAGGTACTTTTAGACGAAAAAGACAATTTTCTTAAAATTAGAGAAACATTGACTAGAATCGGTGTCTCATCGAAAAAAGACAAAACTCTTTTTCAATCGTGCCATATTTTACATAAACAAGGCAAGTATTATATCGTTCATTTTAAACAACTATTTGCGTTGGATGGAAAACCTACCGATATTATTGACAATGATATTGCTAGGACAAACACCATTGCAAATCTCCTAGAAGATTGGGAGTTACTTAGAATAGCTGATCCCGAACAAACCGAATATTTGACGGTCCCTTTATCGCAAATAAAGATTATTACACATAAAGAAAAGCATGAATGGAATTTAGTTCCCAAGTATCAAATAGGAAAACGTTTCAATAAATCTGAATAGTATTATAAATATATTCGTAAATGCCTACGGGGTTTACAAATGTTACATTTTTTTATAAACTCGCTTAATAAAGGAGAAGTGCAATGAGTCAGATGAAAACACTATTAGATTCCCTAAATCTACATAAGGCTTTTGATCCATTTACTGTTGGATTTCAAGACTTTTTTGATGATGTGGAATACCACTTGAAACAAACCGTCCCAAGTTATCCTCCATATAATATTAAAAAGATTGATAAATCCAAGTACGTCATCGAGATGGCGATTGCCGGATTTAGCAAGTCCGACATTGAGGTTACACTAGAAGGCAATAAACTAGTCGTAAAGGGGCTGACCAAGGAAGAGCCTAACGAGGATAATTATATCTTCAAGGGCATTGCAAACCGCGCATTCAATCGAACATTCACTCTATCAGATAGGATTGAAATTGAAAGCGCCCAAGTGGTAAATGGTATGCTTGAAATTTGGCTAAGTAATCTAGCAGCAACGCAAGAAGCTATTAGAAAAATCTCAGTTAAATAATTAGGCAATAATGGGAGAACCTATTGCTAGGTTCTCCCTCATGTGATACAATCTTTTTACTATGAAAAAGCTACTAAACAACACCGCTCAACAAGTTAGATCAAAAACTAACTTCGACATCTTCTATACCTATTCGGAATGGGGTCTTCGCGAAATTGAAGGCGTTTCTTTCGTTCCGGTAGTCAAACAAAAACCTCCCCATCAAAATTTACGTCCCAATGATATATCTTGGATGCGTAAAGATAGTTTAGAATTTATTAAATAAAGTTTCGGGCCTCTAGCTCATGATGGTCAGAGTTTTTTGAATAAAGTTTTGGGCCTCTAGCTCATGTTGGTTAGAGCAGCGGACTTAAAAGGAGAAATCTAAGTGTTTTCATGTTGAGGAAAATGAACTTCCATATGACAGTTGTGACAAAGAAGCCTGCATTTATTTACTTCTTCTACCAGTTTTTCCCAGTTGTTATTTGAACATTCCCGAATTGTTAAAGCCATTTCTTTTACGTTCGGATCGATGTGATGAAAACACAACGCAGAAATATTTTTGTCATATGAGCAAATGTTACATTTTCCACCTTTCATTTCAATAAGTTTTTTCTTTCTTTCGATTCCTCTTTTTTGTTGACATTGATATGATTGAAACTTATTATTTGTGGATAAATTTCTACAAGGTAATGAACAAAATTTCGTTTGTTTCCCTACTAAATTTTCTTCACAAGAAAGGCATTTTAACATATGAAGACTCCTAATGGGTTGTTTTTAGTTCACATTCGTATTTATAATTATGTATAATTTCATAATTTGAATAAGTCTAAGGATTAAAAATAGAACACATCAAATTCGGTGAAGGCTTACAGATAATGCTGATGCTAATACCGAGCCAAGCCTAGAAATAGGAAGGTGTAGAGACTAGACGGTGTGGCCGTAAAGGCAAGGTATAGTCCAGACCACAAACTGGAAACGGGTAGCGAAAGCTATAGTGGTAAGCATAATCCGTTGGTGCCGAGTTCGACTCTCGGGGGGCCCACCAGATAAAGCTATAATGTGAAATCAAAATTTATCTCAGCATACATGGATGTAACACATCGATTCGCAAAACTCTCTTCTGCCAAGAGATTGCAAGTCGGAGCTATCATTGTAAAAGATGATAGAATAATCTCAATTGGATACAATGGAATGCCCTCGGGATGGTCAAACGAATGCGAGGACCTAATCGACGGTGTTTTGGTTACACGAGATGAGGTTATACATGCTGAGGAAAATGCGATTGCAAAATTAGCAAAGAGTACTGAGTCAGGAAAAGATGCTACGATGTTTATTACTCATAGCCCATGCATGCATTGTGCGAAGCAGATATATACAGCAGGAATACGAAAAATTTACTATGATATTTCGTATAAAAATAACTTAGGAATAAAATTCCTAGAAGCATGCAATGTGGAGGTAATACAATGTCGTGGGGATATCACTTAGTATTAGATGTTAAAAGTTGCAAGGAAGGTACCGCGACTGATTTTACATTCATCAAAAGCTCAATCGAAGATTTGGTTGGTGTTATTGGTATGACCGCATTCGGCGAATGTGTTCTTAAACACTTCGGTGATGGTAAATTTGATTCTGAAGGAAAATCACTTGCTGGATGGACAGCTATTCAGTTGATAGAAACATCAAATATCATTGCTCATTTTTGCGATGAGACTGGTGATGCATATATCGACATTTTTAGTTGTCAGGAATTTGATCCTGAGATCGCATCCAATTTTATAAAAGACAGATTTGATCCTTTGGATATTAAATCTATGTTTCTTGAACGACAAGCTTAAAGATTGCCCTGGTGACGGAATCGGTAGACGTAGCGGACTAAATGCCCCGATGGAGAAATTGGTAAACTCAGCAGACTTATAGATAATTTGAGTGCCCTGTTGGAAACGATAGGAGTAGAACCCGTCAAATTCGGTGAAGACTGTAAAATGTTAATACCGAGCGAAGCCTGAAAAGGAACGTGTAGAGACTAGACGGCGGGCACCTGTAGCGATAGCCATGGTGAAGGTATAGTCCAGACCACAAACGACATATGTCGGCAGTGAAAACTGAAGTGGTAAGAAAATCTGCCGCCGCAAGGCTTGCCGGTTCAAGTCCGGCTCGGGGCACCAGCACTTTTCTTTTTATTTTTACCTCTATATGTGGAAGTTTTGGCGTGACAGTTTGGGCAGAGTAATCTCAGATTAGAGAGTTCATTATTTGAATTATCTCCGTCAATATGATCTAGCTCCAACGGTATAGGTTCATTTAACCATTCAGTCAATTTACAACTAACGCACTTTTTTTCGAATATATTCGATTCTATAAGATAATTTTTTAGCTTAAAAGATTTAATATTCGAATTTTTTTGCAAATATTCATTAATAGGTTTTCTTCTTTGGGGAAGTGTTCTACCTTTAAGATTCATTCCTGTGAAATGAGAAATGTCGATATTAAAATGTTTTATTGCATTATGAAAAACGCCATAATTTCCTCCGTAAGGAGCAACGCCTAGTTTTATTAGGCATTCCCTTATGGAGACCGAAGACTCGACGGCAGCTATTAATTCAGGAAGAGTGTATTTAAGTAGGTTCATAAATACTATTTATGGTAAACATTGCTGAATTTAAGTTTTGTTGTGTCTAACCTCTAATTTTTTAGAGTAAAAGCTAAACATGTCTACACTAAATTTAACTGAAGTTAAAGATTTCATCGTTCGTCAAAGTGAAAGTACTAAAATATATCTAGGAGCAGATTCGGAACGATTTGTTCACAATAATATTTGGTATGCGGACTACGCTTTGGCTATCGTAGTTCATATTGATGGTCTGCATGGGTGTAAAATCTTTGGGGAGATTCAGCGCGAGCGTGATTATGACCAAAGAAAAGACAAGCCTTCAATGCGGCTGATGAATGAAGTTATAAAAGTATCCGAGTTGTTTCAAAAGCTATCTGATGTACTAGAAGATAGGCATGTTGAAGTGCATTTGGATATTAACCCGAATCAGATGTATGGCTCATCCTGCGTAGTACAGCAGGCAATTGGATACATTCGCGGAACTTGCAATGTAACTCCTATGATTAAACCATCTAGTTTTGCCGCTACTTATTGTGCTGATCGATTAAAGGATATCTTAGATACTCAGAGAAAATATATTGACAGGCGCACTACATGTAATGTATAATGATTATTTTGAAGGAGATAATATCCTATGAGTCCTGAGCTATATCCTCTCATTGATCTATATACAAATCATTCTGGAAAAGTGTCTGATAAGTGGTCAAACTATCTGCACGTTTATGATCGACTATTCGAATCGTATCGATACCGCAATATCAATCTATTAGAAATTGGTATTCAGAATGGCGGGTCTCTAGAGATATGGTCAAAGTATTTTCATAACTTCAATCGCCTGATTGGGTGTGATATCGACCCTAAGTGCGCAAACTTGAGTTATTCTGACGAAAAAATTTCAGTGGTTGTCGGTGATGCTAACACGGACGAATCTGAAAAACAAATCACACAAATCCAAAATACATTCGATATCATCATCGATGATGGATCGCATAAATCTAGTGACATTATTAAATCATTCGTCAAATATTTCAAATACCTGAACGACGATGGTATCTTTGTTGCTGAAGATTTGCATTGCAGCTATTGGGCTTCATATGAAGGTGGACTATCATATCCATATTCATCCTTAGCATTCTTCAAGCGACTGACTGATATTATTAATCATCAACATTGGGGTGTCGCAAAGGATCGAGATTGGATTCTACAAGGATTCTTTAAAGTCTATGATGTATCTATTGATGATGAATTGCTTCAACAAATTCATTCTGTAGAGTTTATCAATTCCATATGTGTGATTCGTAAAAAGCCAGCAATGTATAATGATCTAGGATCGCGATTCATTGCAGGTAATGATGAGAAAGTAGCACAAGGACATAACAATCTACACGGCACTCCTCCTTTCTTAATTGATCAATCAATGAATCAATGGACCGTTTCCGATTCAGGTGTTGCGGAAAAAGAAGTACCAAAAGGCATTACTGTTAGTGGCGGTAATTTTGTAATTAAAACTTAAAAAGGACTTACAATGAGCAATAAAATTCAAGTACATAAACTAGTATCAGGCGAAGAAGTTATCGGCGAAAGTGGTTTTAGTTCCACGACAGGAAAAACCACGATTAAAAATCCGGTAGGAATTTCGATTGTGCGTGGAAAAAACGGAGAGCCAAGTATTGGTTTCGTACCGTTTCCTTCATACGCACCGCAAACAAAAGACTCGACATTTTCTATCGAACCTGCTAAAATTGCATATTCGTATGAGCCTGCGGAAGATTTCGTTACCAACTATAATGCAATTTTCGGAGCTGGCTTGATTGTTCCTCCAAAGAAGGATCTTATCCTAGGATAATTGTGACAGATTTCTATACGAACGTTCAGTGTGTGGGAGACTACATCCTTTATAGGGGTGTAGTAAACGGAAGGAGAGTTTCCAAGAAAGTGGAATATTCTCCTTCCGTTTTTGTCTTATCAAAAAAGACGACGGACTTTAAAAACCTAAAAGGAGAGTTTCTAGAAGAAATTAAGCCTGGAGGTATCCGAGACTGTAAGGATTATCTAAAAAAGTTTGATGATGTTTCCGGAATGAAAATATACGGAAGCACAAAATTCGAATACAATTATATTTCCGATCTATTCAAGGATGATATCGATTGGGATCAATCATTGATTCGAATTGCATCAATCGATATTGAGGTAGGTTCTGAGAATGGATTTCCTAATCCTGATTCTGCATCCGAGCCTATCACCGCAATTTGCATGAAGTTTCTGGGTCATCCGGCTGTGGTATTTGGGTGTGGAGACTATAAGGTAACCGGATCTGAAATCTATATTAAATGTGTCGATGAGTATACACTATGTAAGAAATTTCTAAGGTATTGGTGTGATAATTATCCTGACATCATTACTGGATGGAATATCAAATTCTTTGACTTTCCGTATATCATTAATCGTTTAGGTAAACTACTAGGCGAGACTGAAGTTCGAAAGCTCTCTCCGTGGAATAACATTCGAACCAATACGGCGAACTTTTGGGGCAAAGAGAATACCGTTTACACGATGCTGGGTGTTCCTGTACTCGACTATCTTGAATTGTACCGCAGATATCAGCCTGGAGGTAATTCTCAAGAATCATATAAACTCGATGCGATTGCTCAGGTCGAAGGAGTCGGTGAAAAACTTTCCTATGAAGAATATGGAGATTTGCATAGCCTCTATAGGTTAAATTATCAGAAGTTTATTGAGTATAACATTCAAGACGTTATGCTGATTGAGCGACTGGAAGATAAGTGTAAACTACTTGAATTGGCATTGACCCTTGCATACGATTCCAAGACTAACTTTGATGATGTATTCTCGCAGGTTAGAATGTGGGATGTTCTCATCTACAATCATCTGAAAAAACAAAATATCCAGATTCCTCCAAAAACAACTAGTCAAAAAGATGTTGCATATGAAGGAGCGTATGTAAAAGATCCTCAAATCGGAATGCATGAATGGGTTGCATCATTCGATTTGAATTCACTTTACCCGCATTTAATTATGCAGTATAATATTAGTCCTGAAACTTTATTTGAGCCTGAAGACTATACGCATGGCATGCGAGATATCGTATTAGATGGAGTTACGGTCAATAAACTATTAAGTCAATCAATTAATACGTCGGCTCTATCTGACAATAAGGTCACTCTAACTCCCAACGGACAGTTTTTTAGAGTTGATAAACTAGGATTTCTTCCTGCGATGATGCAGGAGATGTATGATGATCGAGTAATCTTTAAAAAGAAATCCATTGAGTCAAAGAAAGACCTAGAGAAAGAGACTGATCCTAAAGCTAGGTTTGAAATTGAAAAACGAATTGCTAGATATAATAACCTGCAACTAGCTAAAAAGGTCTGTCTAAATTCAGCATATGGTGCTTTGGGAAATCAATACTTTCGATTCTTTGATACTCGACAAGCCGAAGGCGTAACTCTAGCAGGTCAGCTATCGATTAGATGGATTGAAAATAGTCTAAATGAATATATGAATAAACTACTTCGTACTAATGGAGTAGACTATGTGATTGCGTCAGATACTGATTCAATTTACCTTCGATTATCGGAATTGGTTAAACAGTCTTACGGAAAGATTGAAGATAAGAATAAAGTTATCTCATTTATGGATAAGGTATGTGAAAATAAAATACAACCATTTATCGACAAGTCATATACTGCATTGGCACAGTACTTGAATGCATATGATCAAAAGATGCAAATGAAACGCGAGGCTCTTTCGGATAAAGGTATTTGGACTGCAAAGAAGCGATACATTCTAAATGTGTATAATAATGAGGGAGTTCAATATACTGAGCCAAAAATGAAAGTTATGGGTCTTGAAATGGTCAAGTCATCGACTCCGGCTCCTATTAGAATTAAAATGGCAGAAGCCATTAAATTGATGATGAACGGAACTGAAAGTGATCTACATACTTTTATCGATGACTTTAAGTCGGTGTTCAAAACACTTCCAGTTGAAGATATATCATTCCCGCGTGGAATGAACGGGATAACATCATATGCCGGTGTTTCTGAGTTGTATAAGAAAGGTACACCTATCCATGTTAAGGGCGCTATCATATATAATGATTTGATCAAGCAAAAATCATTGATTAAAAAATATCCACTGATTCAAGAAGGTGAGAAGATTCGATTCGTTTATCTTAAATCTCCAAATCCTGTCAAGGATACAGTGATCTCCTTTCCCGCTTCATCAAATCTCCCTAAAGAATTCGAATTACAAAAATACGTCGATTATGATATTCAATTCAAAAAAGCATTCATCGACCCAATACAGATTGTTCTTTCCTGTATCGGATGGAATTCTGAAAAAACAAATTCACTAGAAGATTTTTTCTCTTAATTATTAAAGGATCATAATGAGCATTCTTGATAAAATTAAAAAAGCAAGCACAATTAAAGAATCATCGGTTCTTTCGAAATCCAAATTCTTCACTCAGAAAGATATGGTACAGACTGATATTCCTATGATAAACGTTGCCCTGAGTGGATCTTTGGATGGAGGATTCACTCCTGGATTGACCATGTTTGCTGGACCCTCGAAACACTTTAAAACAGCATTCTCTCTCCTAATGGCAAAAGCATATCTGGATAAGTATCCTGATTCTGCGGTACTATTCTACGATTCTGAATTTGGAACTCCCCAATCATATTTTCATGCCTTTGGTATTGATATTGATCGAGTGCTGCATACTCCAATCATGGATGTGGAACAATTAAAATTTGACATCATGCAGCAATTGACTTCAGTTGATAGAGATGATAAACTGATTATTATCATCGATTCGATTGGAAATCTGGCATCCAAAAAAGAAGTTGAGGATGCGATGGATGGAAAATCGGTTGCTGATATGTCACGAGCAAAGCAGATTAAATCTCTATTTCGTATGGTCACTCCATATCTAACCATGAAAGATATTCCTATGGTTGTGGTAAATCATACGTATAAAGAAATTGGACTGTATCCCAAAGATATCGTTGGTGGAGGAACAGGAAGTTATTATTCAGCCGATACCATCTTTATTCTGGGTCGTCAACAAGAAAAGGAAGGAACCGATGTCGTTGGATATAATTTTATTATCAACGTTGAAAAATCTCGCTATGTACGTGAAAAATCTAAGATTCCTATTACTGTATCTTTTACTGGCGGTATCAGTAAGTGGTCTGGTTTATTGGATGTTGCTATGGAATCCGGACATGTGGTTAAGCCCAGCAATGGTTGGTATTCCAAAGTAGATGCTGATGGTGTAATCGAAGATAAAAAATATAGAATCAAAGAAACTGATACTGCTGATTTTTGGACACCAATCCTAAATCAGCAATCATTTAAAGATTGGATTAAAAATAGGTATAACATAGGAACAACCGACATGATCAAGGATGATGAGATTTCATCTAAATTTAGCGATATAGGAGAATAAAATGCGCGAACTAGCCACATTTCAGGAGTATGTAGATTACGAATATGTACTTGATGAAACTACAGACACCGAAAACCGAGACACCAATGTCAATATCAAATTGACTTCAGGTCCATTTGAAGGTGTAGTATTCCAATATGGAAAAGTCTCAGTTGATCCCATTCAGGATCCTGAAGTTGATAATCTTGAATTGCGTTATGAATTCAATCTCATCAGTTCAGATAAATTCTCCGATGAGGAACTATCAGGGAATTTAGCATTTAAGAATTATCTTGGTGATCTACTTGTTAGCATAATTTGCAACCGACTGGAAGAAAATGAAAATCGAACAGATGATATTGAGGAACTTGATTCATAATGAAGAGTACTTTCGCAAAGTTCTTCCTTTTCTAAAAAATGAATACTTCTCCGATAGAACGGAGAAGATTATTTTTGATGAAATAGAAAAATTCACTCAACAATATAATAGTCCACCCACAGCCAACGCTATCGATTTGGCTGTGCGGGAAGGAAAAAATCTTACAGAAAATGATGTCAGGTCGTGTGAGGATTACTTAGGCTCTATTTCTGAATCAAAGGAAGAAAAGCCTAAGCTTCAATGGCTAATCGATAAGACTGAAAAATTCTGTCAAGAGAAAGCCGTTTATAATGCGGTACTTGGATCCATTTCTATTCTAGATGGTAAAGATAAGACTCTAGAGAAAGGATCTATACCGAAACTGTTGTCTGATGCTCTGTCGGTAAGTTTTGATAATTCGATTGGACATGATTACCTAGAAGATGCTGATTCTCGATACGAATTCTATCATCGAAAAGAAGAGAGGATTCCATTTGACTTGGATTACTTCAACAAAATCACAAAGGGTGGTTTACCTAAAAAAACTCTGAATATCGCCTTGGCTGGAACTGGCGTAGGCAAATCTCTTTTTATGTGTCACGTTGCTGCTGGAGCTATGTCACAAGGTTACAATGCACTCTACATTACCCTTGAAATGGCTGAAGAGAAAATTGCAGAAAGAATCGATGCCAATCTACTAAATGTTACTGTAGATGAATTATCGACTCTTTCAAAAGAGTTGTATGATAGAAAAGTCAAACGTGTTAAGGAGATGACTACCGGAAAACTTATCATCAAAGAGTATCCTACTGCATCCGCGTCAGCAGTTCATTTTAGAACTCTATTGAATGAATTGGAGTTGAAAAGGAATTTTATTCCTGATATCATCTTCATTGATTACTTGAATATATGTTGTTCATCTAGAATCAAGGCAGGAGCTTCCGTCAATTCATACACTTACGTCAAGGCTATTGCGGAAGAATTAAGAGGATTGGCTGTTGAGTTCAATGTCCCCATAGTTTCAGCGACTCAGACTACACGAGGAGGCTTTACGTCATCTGATCCTGGACTTGAAGATACAAGTGAGAGTTTTGGTCTTCCCGCGACTGCTGATTTGATGTTTGCCATCATATCATCAGAGGAGTTGGAGAGTCTAAATCAACTCATGATCAAGCAGTTAAAAAATCGATATAACGATCCCACTATGCATAAGAGATTCGTGGTAGGAGTTGATCGCGCTAAAATGAAGTTGTATGATGTAGAACAATCAGCCCAGCAGGGTCTTGCCGATGCAGGAAATACTCAAACTATGCAACAATCCTTCTCTAAATCCAATAAAAGAGCGTTCGAAACCTTTAAAGTCTAGATGTAATGTGCTGCCATATAAATACCAGTATTGGGGAGAAAATATGGCAGCACAACAAGGTTTTCAATATGAAATCAATGCAGCAAACATTCTGAAGCCTTTGGGACTAGTTCCCAAAAGCTTCGTTCCTGCTGGCGCTGGACATAATCAGCCGGATTTAATGTTAGAATACAATAAAATTAAAGCTGGATGTGAACTAAAAATCACAGCCGCTTCGGCTGGATCTTTGGTGTTAAAGTACGACATCACAGATAAAAGACATCCTTGGAAATTTGGTGATATCAAACAAGACGATACGGAAAAGGTCTTTATTCGCGATCTGGCGGATGAAGTAGGTCTATTTGATCTCATAAAAAAAGAATGGCCAGTCATTCCATTCAAACGAGAAAAAGATGACTTATGGGAAGCCACTGCTGGTAAAATGACTCCCAAAGAAAGGTATGAACGGGATCGCGATACGTTTCATGATATTCGAGGAGAGATTCCCGCTTCAAAGATTGAAGAATACTACAACAAAAAAAAGACCTATTATGTCAATGTAGGCACACACGGATTTTATATGATGGGTCGAAAAAACCCATTGAAGTTAAGCGATGTACCTACATTTGGAAACTCAGCAAAAGCTACTTATCGTGCCAGGGTTCAATATAAAGGATCTGGAAATTATCAATTCACATTTGAGATGCAATTTTCAATCCCTGCTAATAAAAAGTCTAAGTACAATATTGCACCTGTGGATGGTAAGTCGGTAACGATTATCAAGAAGGATTTAAATTTAACTTGCTTCACATAAATGAAAGTTAAAATAAGAAATTCACCCGATAAAAGATTAACACCCTACATCAGAAGGGCAACCATATTTTTTGGTGAAATTCTAATCCCTAGTAAAAGAATATATGATAATATCACGTTATCCATCATATTCAACAAGAGATTAAAAGACTTTGGTAATGCAGGAATTGAGGAATACAATACAAACAATAAACCTAGAGAATTCTCAATTCAAATTCATCCTGGTATTGGAGCTAGATCAATATTTGAAACACTAGCGCATGAGATGGTACATGTAAAGCAGTTTGCATTAGGAGAAACTGATGATCAGTTATCAACTTGGAAGAATTCCAGTGTCGATACTGCTAAGGTTGATTATTGGTGGCATCCATGGGAAATTGAAGCACATGGTATGGAACCTGGTTTACTGACTAAGTTCGTAATTCAAGAAAAGTTATATGATGTATTGGAAGGATTTAATAATCCAGAAATTGACTCAGTTGAAGTTCCTATCGTCTGGAAGCCTAAGTCTGTCGAAGGGGGCAGGGACAATCCTATTTATATTGACTTGCCGAGTAATATTAACGGAAATAATAAACGATGATTAAGTTTTCCAACTACTTAAAAGAAGAAAAACAGGTATATGTTCCTTCACTGGATGATATCGAGAGAAGTGTTTTCTCGGGAAAATTCGGTGTTGATAAATCTATCTCTTTGATATCCGAGTATTTGGATAGGAATAAAACTAAAATTTCAGATGCAAAGTATGTAAAGATTAAGAATCTACTGTATAATGTAAAGGTATTAAACCGAGATATCCCATCAGGGATATTGAATCGCATTGCAATATCTGATACAATAGGAGAACATATTCGAAAATATGACTCACAAGTTCTTACCGCAAATAAAAAGATACCGAACGTATCGAATCATGTAATCAATTTAAATGATTTCATCGTACAAAGAATCAATAGAGAGATTATACATTCGGTTAGGCAGGACACTAGAATCAATCGAGAAAAAGAAAAAAATGAGGTAATAAAGTTTTTTAGATCCAACTTAAACACATTAGTAAAAATGTACGAACTATATAATACACTGATCGATATTAAAGATGCATTGAACGAAAAAAATTAAGTTTTATAATTGAGGTGAATGATGAAGAAAGATTTAATTATTGGTGCTATTACCAACTATGACTTTGAAAAAGTAAAGCCTTGGGTAAAATCGGTCAATGAGCATTTCGTTGGCGATAAGGTGATGATTGTTCTAAATGCATCGTTCGATACGGTGGAAGAACTTTTAAAGCATGATTTTAAAGTTATCGCATTTGAAAAAGATGAGTCGGCAAGGCGGTATAAGCGTACAACGAACATGCCGATTCATGTGGAGAGATTTCTTCACATCTACAATATTCTTAAAGATGACTATCAAGATTATCGATACATCATTACTACTGACGTTAAGGATATTGTCTTTCAAAGTAATCCATCCGACTGGCTTGAGAAGAATCTTGGAAATAAAAAGCTTGTGGCATCCACGGAATGCCTAAAGTATAAGGATGAGTCGTGGGGAAATCAAAATTTCCTAGAATGCTTCGGTCCATTCTTCCATGACATTTACAAAAACGAATTGATTTATAATGTCGGTACCCTGGGTGGTGATGCTGAATACATGAAAGATTTGGCTCTGAATATTTTTCAGATGTCGCTCAATCGACCAATTCAAATTGTGGATCAAGCAGTCTTCAATATGATGATCTACACACATCCATATAAAGATGTTTTCAAATATGCATCTATGAATGATGGATGGGCTTGTCAGTTGGGTACTGTAATGGATCCCAGTAAAATTCACGAGTTCGCGCCGAATCTAACCGAACAGTCCCCTATCTTCGACGGTACCCATGTACTCACTCACGATAGCTCAAAGAAATTCTGTATTGTGCATCAGTATGATAGAGTTCCTGAACTGAAACAGCATTTCGAGGCAAAATATGCCTAAGAGTCTTATTATATGTCCTGTTGGCATGCCTATGCCCTTTGATGCTCGATATGATTCAGACAATCACTGGAGATACACAAATAAGCTTGATCGAGAGTATGATACTCTAGTTGTTGTGTATAATGATTTTGAGCCTGAGCCCAACTCATACGATTTCATACTAAGAATGAAAGGTCATAAATGGCAGATCATTCAAAAGGTATTTGAAACATTCGATTACAGTTCGTATGACTATATCGGCTGTGTCGATGATGATTTGATCACGGATATTCAAAGCTTCAACAAAGGCATTAAACTGGCAAGGATGTTTAACTCATCTCATTGGCAATTATCGATGCCACATGACTCTAGTTTAATTTACCAACCACTGTTTCAAGATCCTTCATGTGATGTATCCGAAACAAATTTCATCGAGATGGGTAGTTGTTTTTTTCGTAACGATCAGTTCACCAAATTATTGAAATTTATGAAGTATGCCGATTTTAAAATCGGATGGGGTATTGACAAAGTGTTCTGTGATGTGTTAGAATCGAATGCTAACGTCATACATGTAGCGTCTATTCATCAGCCGTTCAGAGATAGTTATTACGATAAGACTGATGCGATGAATGAAATGAACGAATTTCTTTTTACGAAATATCCTAAAATAATGCGAGAACATTATGGTAGGGATCCTAATTGGGTTGATATGCAGGTAACATTAAAAAAATACAAAGTGACTGGAGTTGAAAATGTCTAAACGTGTCTTGATTACAGGCGGAGCTGGATTTATCGCACATCATGTGGTTGATCATTTCCTAAAAACTACTGATTGGGAAATTGTTACGCTAGATCGACTTGATCTATCTGGAAATTTGAATAGACTTCAGGATGTTCTTGAGAGAAATCCTGGATCTCGAAAACGAGTTAAATTTGTTTATCACGATCTGAAATCTCCAATCACCGATCTGAATAAAAATTTTATTGGCAAGGTAAATTACATTCTCCATTTAGCCGCAAGTTCGCATGTGGATAGGTCTATTGAATATCCCATGGAATTCGTCATGGATAATGTCGTAGGCACAACTAATCTTCTTGAGTTCGCTCGATCACATGATTCGTTGGAACGAATGATTTATTTCAGTACAGATGAGATTTTTGGTGTGGCTCCTCCTGGAGTTTCGTATAAAGAACGAGATCGATACAATTCAACAAACCCATACTCCGCGTCAAAAGCGGCAGGTGAAGAATTGTGTGTGGCATATGAAAACACATATAAGCTTCCGGTGTTTATCACTCACACGATGAACGTCTTTGGTCAAAGGCAACATCCTGAGAAGTTTATTCCTCTATGCATTCGTCGAATTCGTGATGGTGATAGAATCTTTATTCACTCAGATGCAACTCAAACAATCGCAGGATCTAGATTCTATGTTCATGCATCCGATGTTGCCGATGCAATGAGTTTTCTATTGAATTTGAATAACCCCACAATCTACGAACGAGATTTTGGATGGGCGAAATGTCCTAAATTCAATGTTGTCGGTAAAGAGGAAGTTGATAATCTAACTCTAGCGCAAATGATTGCATCGTCTGTAGGTAAGCCTTTGCATTATGAAATGATCGATTTTCATAGCTCACGGCCTGGTCATGATATGCGATATGCGCTATCTGGAGATTATATGAGATCGCTAGGATGGGAGCCTAAATTTCCATTCTCACAAAGAATCGATGAAGTTGTTCAATGGTCACTTTCAAACCCCGAATGGATTCAAGTATGACATCAACTAAAATTACATCATGCCTAGCTTGTGGAAATTCTGAATTAATTGATACACTCGATTTAGGTAATCAGCCTCTAGCTAATTCGTATAAGAAAACGAAGGATGAGGATGAGCTATATTTTCCTTTGAAAATCGTTCGATGCAAGAAATGCTTCCATGTGCAACTGACCGAAGCAGTTAATCCGGATTTGATGTTCAAGAACTACCTATATGTAACAGGAACATCTAGAACAATGCTGGACTATTGCAAATGGTTTGCTGATTGGACTCTAGAGTACTTTCGTAATTTTGTCGATGATCGAGTTCTTCTGAGGGTTTTTGATATTGGGTGTAATGATGGAACCCAGCTGGATTTCTATCAGACTAATTTCGAGACGCATTGTAAAACCTATGGCGTTGACCCTGCAACTAATCTACACCCTGATAGTTCCAAAAAAGGACACATAATCGATTTGGCATATTTTAATGCTGAATATATCAATCAATATGAGCCTCCGCACTGTGATATTGTTGTAGCGCAGAATGTATTTGCTCACAATGAAGATCCAGTATCATTTATGCATAACGCTAAGGAAATACTGGCTGATGATGGATTATTCTTCATTCAGACATCACAGTCAGATATGATCCTTAATAATGAATTCGATACAATCTATCATGAACATATCTCATTCTATAACATTCAGTCAATGAATGAGCTATGCAAAAGAACTGGAATGAATTTGGTTGATGTTGTTAAGACCACTCTTCACGGAAATAGCTATGTGTTCGTTGTTAGTAAAACAGCCAAACGCGAAGCTCACATCAAAAATTTGATTGAAATGGAACGTCGCGCAGGATTGTATTCCGATGTCACATATGAGAAATATGCGGAGAAGTGCAATAAAGTTATTGAGGAAATTAAAGCCTTCAATTACTTTCAGAGAGGATTGAATCGAACCTTGATTGGATATGGAGCAGCCGCCAAAGGAAATACGTTCCTCAATGCAGCGAAGCTAGATTTGGATTATGTCATTGATGATAACCCATTGAAGCAAAATCTCTTTACTCCGGGGCAATCGATTCCTATTGTTTCAAGCAATATTCTCGATAGTTTCCCACCTGGCGATACGCTAGTTTTCATTCCGCTGGCTTGGAATTTTTACAAAGAGATTGTCGGCAACATCAAGAAAAAACGTCCTAATTCCACGGATCTTTATATTAAGTATTTTCCAGAACTGACAAAAGAGTTTCGATGAAAGCTTATGCGTACTATCACATATACTTGACTGAAGATTCTGGAAATTGGTCCAGAATCTTCCTTGACCAGATGAAAACGGTTGAGGATTCTGGATTAATGGATAGAATTGATGCCATCTATGTAACTTGCATAGGAAGCAATATGCAAGTACGATATCTGCATGGATTATGTTCACTATATCCAAAGATACAAATCATTCAAGTATTTGATACTGTATTCCAAAATGACGCATCTCTTTTAAGCTTAGAACACCGAAACGATGCTATCGATGAAACATACACTTTAAAGCAGTTGTGGCTACATGCACAAAGAGAGGATGCTTACTTCCTATATTTTCATCCTAAAGGGGTGACTTCATCAACCAGATTTCTCCAACAAGGAAACTTCTCGGAGTATAGAAATTACTTATATTGGAGAAAGTTCTTGGAATGGGGATGCATTGAAAACTGGGAACTGTGTCTACGAGTGCTATCAAAACAGAAATTTCCTTTTGATACTGCTGGAGTCAATTCCTGCGAGTGGCCAGTCCTTCATTATAGCGGTGGATTTTGGTGGACTAAAGGATCATACGCGTCTACCCTGCCTAACCCCAATGAATATGATTGGTGGGATGATATGAGATCAAAAACGCCCGATCTTGCCGCGTTGTCTTATAGACTCAGACCTGAAATGTGGGTAGGTCAAAAATCCACCTTGGATCGAACGTTCAGTTTATATAATGCACCAAACATGCCTCCAATCAGTAATTTAGCTAGAGAAAATATTTCCCGTTCCACTTATACTAAATAGTATAAGTCTCGCGTCCGGAGAGGACGCGCCATAAGGGAACATTATGCATAGCTTTAAATCATTTCTAGCTGAAGAAGCATCTGAAAAACTAATTCATATTGAACATGCTGAGGACCGTCCCATCAACGATGGATCGACGGGATTTCATCATGTCATGTCTGTACTACGTCTAGCAAAAACCCATATACAGCAGGGTCGTCATGACTCGCAACTTTCCATGAAATACGATGGATCGCCTTCCTTAGTATATGGTCATCATCCCAAGACTGGAAAATTCTTCGTAGCTTCTAAGTCCGCATTCAATGTAAATCCTAAACTAAATTATACACCGGCTGATATCGAAAAGAATCACGGTCATGCACCTGGACTAGTGCATAAGTTAAATGCGGCTTTGGAACATCTACCAAAGGTAGCTCCCAAGAAAGGAGTTTATCAAGGAGATGTCATGTTTTCTCATGATGATAAGAAGGTGGATGATAAAGGAAATATTAGCTTCACTCCCAATACGCTAACCTACACTGCAAAGAAGGGTAGTGAAGATCATAAGAAAATATCCGATGCTAAGTTTGGTATCGTAACACATCAGCAGTATCACGGCGACGATATTTCTACTATGAAGGTAAGTCCTCATCCAGACTTACATAAATTTACTCAACATAAAGATGTTTATCAGAAAAATCCAGATCATGATACAAGTAAAGTCTCGATGTCGAATGAGCAGAATAAGGAATTCGAAAAGCATCTAAATAGTGCTGATGCGATTCACAATAAGCATTCGGATAGACTGTATTCGCATTTGGACCATAATCGCGAACACGTTAAAACGTATATTAACCAAACGGTTCGAACTGGAGAAACTCCATCAGTCGAAGGCCTTCGAACACACATATCCGAAAAATATAATAAGAAAATCGACAAACTAAAAACAGATAAAGCCAAATCTGCACAGAGATCCGAATTACAATCTCATCATGAACATCTCGATAAGCATAAGAAAGACATAGAAAACCTATTTAAATTGCATCACCACATACAAAAAGCTAAAGATGTATTGGTCGATGTTCTAAATCAAAATGAAGGAGGGCTTTCACATTCCATCAATGGAAAGAAATCCAAGCCTGAAGGATTTGTTTTCCATCATGAGGGAGAGCCCACGAAGTTAGTTAACCGAGCGGAATTTGCGAGAGCGAATTTTCTGAAAAACCGATGAAATCATTTAAACAGATTCTTATTGAGGAAAGTAAAGACCTTAAACCGGTTGTGATGGCATTCGGGAGAATGAATCCTCCGACCACAGGTCATGAAAAATTAGTCTCCAAAGTAAAGGAGATTGCTGCGAATCACAATGCTCCTCATCATGTGATTTTATCACAAACTCAAGATAAGAAAAAGAATCCACTATCGGCTGAACAAAAATTAAAGCATGCTAAACGAGCATTTCCAAACACCAACATATCGGTTGCAACTAAAGAGCATCCTACATTCATACAACATGCTGCTAAATTAAATGCTGCTGGACACAAGCATCTAATCATGGTGGCCGGATCGGATAGAATTGGTGAGTATCATGATTTACTTCACAAGTACAATGGAACCCATGAAGGTGCCTTATTCAATTTTAAAAAGATTGAAGTAAAGTCTGCCGGCCATAGAGATCCTGATGCCGAAGGAACCGAAGGTATGTCCGCAAGTAAGATGCGGTCACATGCCCAAGCTGGTGAATATCATCACTTCAAAACAGGTCTTCCTGACCACATGTCGGATGCCCATAAGAAAGAATTATACCGAGATGTTCGTTCCGGTATGGGAATTCACGAGAGTCGCGATTATGGACTATTCAAAGCAATTTTCATAACTGGCGGACCTGGCTCAGGCAAAGACATTATCATTAGAGAATCTATATCGACTATCGATGCCGTAGAACTAGATTCGATCCAATTGCTATCATTTCTAACCGATAAGAAAAAAATATCTGAGAGTTTCAATGCAAAGAAAGAATCATTGCATAATAAAAAAACTTTGATAATTAATTCATCAGCAGCAAACGATCATACTCTAAATCTAAAATTGCAATTAGAGGAATTGGGTTATTCTACGATGATGATCTTTGTAAATACTACAAATGAGGTTTCCGAAAAGAGAAACTCTGGATTATCAAGAATGATGAGTGAGGAAACACGCTATAACAAATGGAAACTGTCGCAGGATAATTCTTTAATCTTCAAAGAGAATTTTGAATTGTATATAGAGTTTGACAACTCATTTGGGATCGATGAATATGAAAGCGATGACTTTGAAGCCATATCGACGATTGTCGAATCTTTCCTGCAAAAACCAGTAGAATCGGATGTTGGAATTAAATGGTTAAATAATCAATTAAGAAGAAGTATTGCCGATTCTCATATTCAGAATTTCTTTGAGAATTTTGAAATCAAACATGATGTTAGTCAGAAACGAAAGGATATGATCAGACAGAATATTGCTAGAATGCGAGATAAAAAAAGAAAGGATGCTGAGACATCAAATAATTCAATTAACAAAATGAGAGATTCATTAAAAAACGAGGAAAATAATGCTAAAGAAACTTCTAAATCTATTCAAAACGAAACCCCAACAGTCTCCGAAGGTGGAGGAAATTCTAGAGCAGCCGGAAAAGGAAGCTCCAGTAGTTGTGGAAAGCACACCCTCTTCGACAACCTTTGCCCAAGTTGTCAACTCACCGGAATGGAATTCATGGCCAAAAAGCCATCCGTCAAAGACACAGACTCCTCGGGTCCAAAAACCAACCTCTCCCAAATCTTTGGAACCGAAAGTTCCGCAAAAGCCTCAAGTAAAGCCTCCGGTGAAAAAGCAAGAAAGACCCGGACCGAAGAACAAACCAGTCCAACAATCGAAATCCGTCCACCAGCAAAAGAACCAAACTTCAACCAAGACAAAGACAAAATCAAAAGGAAAAATGTAAAGTACACTTCCAATAGTCCAAGTCCCTATGGCAATGTCAAAGGAACTGGCATTGGACCTGAGTATGATACGCGAGGTCAAGGTACAGTGTATCCTATGAGTGGAATAGGACAGAGTATTTCTGCTGGTTATGAACCGAAAGTTTTTGGTGACTTTATTCGTGAAATGAGAAAAATCAAAGAAGCCGTGGACTCTCCAAGCACTGAGATGGGAGTAACTGGAGGTCAATATGGAGCATCAAATAAAGATGAGTTGCAGACTATTGGCATGAAAGTTCAGACTGCTATGGGTCCCGAAGGCAAAAAGAAGCGAAGTAATTTCTCAAAAGATAAAGATGTCGAGAAAGAGATTAAAAATTCATAAAACCACCCTTAACATAAATAGATCACTATGAAAACTTTCCAAACTCTCAGAGAAAAATTAGATATACGAGATATCTTATCTTTTGATATTCCTCTTCTAATTGACGATTTAGAATTAGCGCAGGAAGATGCCGAAGACGATAACGAAATTCATCGTATTGTTGAAAGACTTATTGAAATCCAGAAAAGAGGAACTCTTACAATAGAGGACTGCGATTTCATCATAGACCTAGAAGAAAATTTGCAAATTGATGAGGCGTCACCTGCTTGGCAGAGAAAGGAAGGAAAAAATCCTTCCGGTGGTCTGAATAAAAAGGGAGTTGCTTCATATAGAAGACAGAATCCTGGATCCAAGTTAAAAACTGCGGTAACAACTCCTCCATCTAAGCTTAGCCCCGGAGGTAAAGCGGCAAAAAGACGAAAATCATTCTGTGCTAGAATGAAGGGAATGAAAGCTAGACTAACCTCGGCAGCTACCGCACGAGATCCTGATTCCAGAATCAACAAATCACTTAGAAAGTGGAATTGCAAATAAGGAGAACTAAATGTTCATCGATAAATTTAAAATTTTAGCTTCGATTGCTGAAGCCGTAAAGAAAGTAGTGGACGAGGAAGATGTTGAAGAATCCGGTCTCCGTAAAGCGGCTTATGCTGCACATTCGGCTGGCCAGTCACACTTCAAGTTTAAGGGTAAGACATACCCAGTCAAAATCACAAAAGAACATGTCGACGAGATGAAAGAAGCCACCGGTGTCACGGACTATAATCCTCCATCACAAGGTGGCACCCGGAAAGAATTGACAGCAAAGTATCATAAAACTAAAGATCCTAAAGATGCAGAAGCGGCAAGAAAAGCTGGTGCTACACAAAATGAGCTTAAAGGTAAGCTTTCCAAAGAAGAAATCCAAGAGGCTGATCCCCTAAGTATGAGAGATCAGTATTCAGCAAATCCTCAAAGCTTACCTAAGTATATGCGTAGCACTGAAAAACGAGATAAAGAAGAGGCTAAAAAGAATCTTCCCTATCTAAAGACTGCCAT
>Ga0209188_1000765_pt1 | contig 29323 bp, 23 predicted proteins | sample C_130625_EF_Meta_FD_187307 | JGI IMG/M metagenome (GOLD analysis project Ga0209188, IMG submission 187307) | Freshwater microbial communities from Lake Croche, Canada to study carbon cycling - C_130625_EF_MetaG (SPAdes) (version 2) | ecosystem: Environmental > Aquatic > Freshwater > Lake... | reverse complement strand
TTAAAATTGGTTCATCATCGTGGACATCAATAAGTGCCGGTACATTTCATACAACAGGCACTACAACAGATGGTGTTTTATATGCATGGGGTTATAATCTATATGGTCAAGTTGGATATGTTACCGGCCTAGAATATTATAGTACACCAACACAAATTCCTCTTGTAGGTGGTTATTATTCTTTTAAACAAATTGTAGCTAGTGCTGACGGTACAATGACTGCTGGTATTACCACTACCGGTGCTTTGTATACATGGGGTCGAGGTACTTCATATCAATTGGGTGATAATACATCAACTAGCAAATCAATACCAGTAAAAATTGGATCAAGTTCATGGACATCCATATCAGCTGGTAATTCACATGTAGCTGCTATTGATATTAATGGTGGTTTATATGCGTGGGGTAGAAATGATTTTGGTCAATTGGGTGATGGTACAGCAACTTCTAAATCTTCACCTGTTAAAATTGGTACAAATTCATGGACATCCGTATCAGCTGGTGCAACACACACAACTGCTATTGATACTACTGGTGCTTTGTATGCATGGGGTCTCAATACATCTAGCCAATTAGGTGATGGTACAACGATTAATAAATCATCACCGGTTCAAGTTGCATCATTGTTAGGTCCAAATACTTCTTGGGCTTTTGTTAATGGTTCTTACGATTATCAATCAGCAATCATTTCAACCACAGGAACTTTATACACATGGGGTGAAAATTCTTTTGGCCCATTAGGTGATGGCACAAATTCTACTAAGTCTGCACCAACTAAAATTGGAAATAAATCATGGTCAATTGTAACTATGGGTTACGCTCAAACTACTGCTATTGATTCTGTTGGCCAATTATGGGCATGGGGTAGGAATGTTCAAGGCCAATTAGGTGATGGTACTACAGTTAATAAAAATTCACCAATTCAAATTGGTACTAAATTATGGACAAAAATTGCATCTGGATTTGCTTGTACCTTAGCCATTGATAATATTGGTGCTTTGTATGCATGGGGTAATAATTCTTTAGGTCAATTAGGTGATGGTACTACAGTTAATAAATCATCACCAGTAAAAATTGGTACCAAATCTTGGAACATGGTAAGTATAGATCGTGCAGGATTTAACGCAGCATTTGGTATTGATAATACTGGTGCTTTATATGCATGGGGTGGCAATTCTGGTGGCGCACTAGGTGATGGCACTACAATTGATAAATCATCACCAGTCAAAATTGGATCCTCTTCATGGTCATTTGTAACTAGTGCATGTTCAAATGCAATGGGAATTACTTCTACTGGTGCTTTATATACATGGGGTCAAAATAATGTTGGCCAATTAGGTGATAATACAACAGTTAACAAATCATCACCCGTTAAAATTGGTTCAAGTTCATGGTCCAAAATAAGTTCGGGTCTTTCTCAAGTGGTTGCAATTGATTCCACAGGTGCGTTATATGCATGGGGTTATAATCAATATGGTCAATTAGGTGATGGTACAACAGTTAATAAATCATCACCAGTAAAAATTGGATCTTCTTCATGGTCAGCTGTTGGAACAGCAGGTTTTCATTCATTAGCTCTTGGAATTGATGGTAATGTATATGTAATGGGTGACAATACATATTATGGTGCTTTAGGTCTTAATATAACCGGTTCATCTGGCTCAAGATCTGTTCCAACAATATTACCCGCAATTATTAATTCAGATTTAAATACGTATTCTTCATGGACAGCCGTATCAGCCGGTCTTTCTCATACTGCTGGTGTTTTAACTACTCGTGCTTTATATGCTTGGGGTGGTAATGCTACTAATCAAATTGGTGACGGCGCTACAATTAATAGGTCTACTCCTGTACCACCAACTATTTTTAGTGCATTAATAAACCAATGGAAACAAGTTTCGGCTGCCGGAAACGGTTTGCATGGAGCAGCTATTAAATTAACTGATTTTTCTTTATATACATGGGGTCGAGGTAATGAAGGTCAACTAGGTGATGGTACTACAATTGATAAATCTTCTCCTGTTAAAATTGGTACGAATTCATGGAGTATAGTTGGAACCGCTTCCACTGCGTCAGGAGGTATTGATACTACAGGTGCTTTATATACATGGGGTTATAATGCTAACGGACAAATTGGTGATGGTACTACAATTGATAAATCTTCTCCTGTTAAAATTGGTACAAATTCATGGAGTGTATTGAGTGTTGGTTATCTACATAATGCGGCTATCGATACTACAGGTGCTTTATATACATGGGGTTATAATACTTTTGGTGGATTAGGTGATGGTACTACAATTGCTAAATCTTCACCAGTTAAAATTGGAACTTCTTCTTGGTCAAAAGTGGCTGCTGGTACATTTGGTACAGCAGCCATTGATATTACTGGTGCTCTATATGTGTGGGGTTATAATAATAAGGGTCAATTAGGTGATGGTACTACAATTGCTAAATCTTCACCAGTTAAAATTGGTTCACTTTCATGGACATTTGTATGTCACGGTAATCCAGTTGTAACTGGTATTACTAATACCGGTGTTTTATATGCATGGGGCCAAAATGTTTTTGGTCAATTAGGTGATGGTACTACAATTGATAAATCAACACCGGTTAATATTTCATCTGGATTATCTTGGACATCCGTATCCGTAGGTTGGTCATTTGCAGCAGCTATCACTTCTACTGGTGATTTGTATACATGGGGTGTTAATTCTGCCGGCCGACTGGGTGATGGTACTACAATTAATAAATTAGTACCAAGTAAAATTGGTTCAAGTTCATGGACAGTAGTAATTGCTAATCAATCAAATGTTGTAGCTATTGATAGTAATAACTTTTTATACACATGGGGTGATAATTCTAAAGGCCAATTAGGTGATGGTACTACGGTTAATAAATCTTCATCAGTGCAAGTATTAGTACAAGAAACACCAATTTATTCTTCATGGACAGCCGTATCAGCTGGTGCTTCTCATACTGCTGGTGTTTTAACTACTGGTGCTTTATATGCTTGGGGTGGTAATGCTTCTGGTCAATTAGGTGATGGTACTACAATTAATAAATCTACTCCTGTACAAACTGTTGTTACTGCACCAATAGGATCATGGACACAAATAAGTGTTGGTGATACATATGTGGTAGCTATTGATTCTACTGGAGCTCTTTACGCATGGGGTAGGAATCAAATTGGCCAATTAGGTGATGGTACTACAGTTAATAAATCATCACCAGTAAAAATTGGTACAAGCTCATGGTCTAAAATAAGTGCTGGTCAAAACTCCGCCGCAGGCATTGATATTACTGGTGCTTTGTATACATGGGGCTGGAATCCATATGGTGGATTAGGTGATGGTACCACAATTAATAAATCATCACCAGTTAAAATTGGTTCTTCTTCTTGGTTGTTTGTATCCACTAATGGTACTAACCATGCAACCGCTATTGATATTACTGGTGCTTTATATACATGGGGTTATAATAGTCAAGGACAATTAGGTGATGGTACAACAATTAATAAATCCTCGCCAGTTAAAATTGGTACAAGTTCATGGACTACAGTTGGATGTGGATATTTTAATTCAGCAGGTATTACCACAACTGGTGCTCTTTACGTATGGGGTCAAGGTACTGCTGGCTTATTAGGTGATGGTACTACAATTGATAAATCCTCGCCAGTTAAAATTGGATCTTCTTCATGGTTAATGATAAACATTGGAGATCGAGGTAGTGCAGGAGCTATTGACAGCACTGGTGCTTTATACACATGGGGATTCAATAATGTTTATGGCTTTATAGGTGATGGTACTACAGTTGATAAATCTTCACCAGTTAAAATTGGATCAAGTTCATGGACAAAAATAGCCACTAATAACTTTTATATGGCCGCTATTACTACCGCCGGTGCTTTGTATGCTTGGGGTTCTAATAGTAATGGTGCTCTTGGTGATGGTACTACAATTAATAAATCTTCACCAATACAAATTGGTACTTCTTCATGGTCAGCAATTGGTGTTGGTGCTGGTTTAAATTCGGGAGGTATTCTTAGTAATGGAGATTTATATGCATGGGGCATTGGAAATAGCGGTTCAATAGGTGATGGTACAACAGTTTCTAAATCTTCTCCTGTATTTGTTTGGGTATCAAATTCAATTGCACCAATCATTTCTTGGACATCCTTATCAGCTGGTGGTTCACATATGGCTGCTATTGACACTACTGGTGTTTTATACACATGGGGTGGTAATTCTACTGGCCAATTAGGTGATGGTACAACAGTTAATAAATCCACAGCATTTAGATTTGGACCATATAAAAGTTCACTAATTTATTCTTCATGGACAGCCGTATCTGCTGGTGGTTCACACACTGCTGGTATAACTACTGCCAACAACGCATATGTTTGGGGCCTTGGTACATCAGGTCAACTAGGTGATATTACAGTAGTTTCTAAATCTTCTCCGGTATTGGTTGCTGCAGCAAACGAAGCATTAAACATTTATTCTTCATGGTCAATTGTATCTGCTGGTGATTCACATACTGCCGCTATTACTACCGCCGGTGCTTTGTATGCATGGGGTTTTGGTACTTTAGGTCAATTAGGTGATGGTACAGCAGTTTCTAAAATATCACCAATACAAATTGGTTCAAGCTCGTGGTCAACAGTAAGTGCTGGTGGTTCTCATACTGCTGGTATTACTACTGCAAATACATTGTATACATGGGGTTATGGTGCATCAGGACAATTAGGTAATAATAATGGATCTAGTAGTATCTCACCAGTATTAATTGATGTTGGTGGAAGTGCATATGGTTATAATATTAACAAAGTGATAGCTAAAGGTGTTACAACATCAATAATTTTAAATGATAACACCGCACTTATTACTGGCACCGATGGATTTACCGCTAGCAATAGATTAACACCAGTAATTGTTACTAATTCTAGAAAATTCACTTCTTGGAAATCAATTTCTGCTGGATCACGTTATGCATCATTTGCTATTAGTGATGATAATTCACTTTGGACATGGGGTTATAATGCACTAGGCCAATTAGGTGATGGTACTACAATTGATAAGACTTGGCCACAATTTTTAATTGGTTCATTATGGAAAAATGTATCTAACAGGCTTAATCGAACAATGGCTATTAAATCTGATGGATCATTATACGCATGGGGTGGTAATGTATATGGTCAATTAGGTGATGGCACTACAGTTTCAACTTCTTCTCCAGTAAAAATTGGTACAAGCTCATGGTCAAAAGTTGCAGCTGGTGATTATCATACCGTTGCTATTGATTCTACAGGTGCTTTGTATGCTTGGGGTGGTAATGCTACCGGCCAATTAGGTGATAATACAACAGTTAACAAATCATCTCCTGTACAAGTTGTTGCTAGAACTTATGCTTCTTGGTCTCTTATTTCGGCAAATGATTATAATTCAGCAGCAATTTCAAATGATGGAGGTTTATACACATGGGGTTATAATGCTGATGGCGAATTAGGTGATGGTACCACCGTTTCTGGACGCACACCAACAAAAATTGGTAACAGTTCATGGTTATTTGTGAGTTCAGGTTATAACATCACTTCGGCTATTGATATTACTGGCCGATTGTTTACATGGGGTCGAAATGATTATGGTCAATTAGGTGATGGTACAGTAGTTTCCAAATCATCACCGGTACAAATTGGTACATCTTTATGGACAAAAGTTTCAGTTGGTAGATTTATTGCTGCGGCTATTGATATTAATGGTGCTTTGTATGCATGGGGTTATAATGGTACCGGTTCATTAGGTGATGGCACTACAATTAATAAATCATCACCAGTTAAAATTGGATCAAAGTCATGGTCCTTAGTGAGTGCTGGCAACGTATACATGGCCGCTATTGATACCACAGGTGCTTTGTATGCTTGGGGTTCTAATAGTAATGGTGCTCTTGGTGATGGTACTACAATTAATAAATCTTCTCCAGTCAAACTTGGTACAGGATCATGGACAACGGTAAGCGCAGGTATGAATGCTGGTGGTGCTGCTATTGATTCTACTGGTGCTTTATATACATGGGGTTATAATAATTCTGGCCAATTAGGTGATGGTACTACAATTGATAAATCTTCACCGGTTAAAATTGGTACAAGTTCATGGTCTAAAATAAGTTCAACAGGTACTTACCGTACAAATGCTATCACTGCTACTGGTGAATTATATGGATGGGGTTATAATGCTTATGGCCAAGCTACTGGTGATAGTACTACATTTAATAGATCATCACCAGTAAAAATTGGATCCAACTCATGGACAAATGTTGCTTCGGGCGGTTATCATACATTAGCTCTTCAAATTGATGGCAATTTATTTGCATTTGGTGGAGGTGATGCGAGTGGCGGTTATGGTCAATTGGGCATTCCAGATGGCAACAGCAGATCTTCTCCTACACAATTAGGATTAACATTAACTGGTGCATTTAATTATTCTTCGTGGACATTTATATCAGCGGGTGTTTCTCATACTGCCGCTATTACTACTGCTGGTGCTTTATATACATGGGGTCAAAATATTAACGGGCAATTGGGTGATGGCACTACAACCAATAGATCAACAACATTAAAAATTGGTACAAGCTCTTGGTCAATAATAAGTTCTTATTACAACATGAATGCCGCCATTGATGCTAGCGGTGCTTTATATACATGGGGTTATGGTGCATCAGGCAACTTAGGTGATGGAACAAAAATTGATAAATCTTCACCGGTACAAATTGGTACATCTTCATGGTCAACGGTAAGTATTAGTATTTATCCTACATTAGCCATTGATGCTAGCGGAGCTTTGTATGCGTGGGGTTATAATTTTTGGGGCTCATTTGGTGATGGTACTACAATTGATAAATATTCACCGGTTAAAATTGGTACAAGTTCATGGTCAGCAGTAAGTGCTGATGAAAATGTATTAGCAATTAATTCTGTTGGTGATTTGTATGGATGGGGTTATAATACCACTTATGGTGCTGTGGGTGATGGTACAAAAATTAATAGATCATCACCGGTACAAGTTGGAGGATATTTAACAAATATTAAAAATGCAAAAGCTACCGGATGGAAAGATTTTAATTTACTCAATGGCATATACTTTGGCATCAATTCTGAAGATTCTTTATACGCATGGGGCACAAATACCAATAATGCTTTTGGTTTTAATGCCTACGGAAATAGATCCACACCAGATATTGTAAATATAGCATTATCCAATTTAAATATTATTGATGTTGCATTAGGTAATAACACCACGATTGCCATCACTACCGATAATGAAACTAATAATTATCTGTATGCTTGGGGTAATAATGCTGTAGGTCAATATGGCGATGGTACAACTGTTACACGATCTAGTCCGGTATTAGTAACACAGTTAGCCACAGGTTATACCGCCAACTTATTCTCTGGTGGTGCTGGAAGTAACTTTAGAAGATAAGTCGTAAAACAACGAGCATATATAATAGTATAACATGATTTAATTATAGGAGATTTGAATGAATTCGATGCATGATATTGATAGTGAATTACAATTGATGTTAAAAGGTGAGTTTGTTAAAGCTCGCCAAATATCTGATAAGTTACAGAAATTAGGACCAGAAGGCATACCAGACACCAAAGGTGAATTAGGTAATCCTGAAATGTGGACACGACACACATTCAATCGTGGCTGGTTCATGTTACAAGATGGCAATTATAAAGAAGGTTGCCAAATGTTGGAATCAGGACGATTCATTAATGTTTACGGTTCTCCTCCACTCAAAACAAATGCTCCCATTTTTAATCCAGATAAAGATGATATTAAAGGTAAATCTATTATCATTTCTTTAGAGGGTGGATTTGGTGACGAAATTATTCATGCACGTTTTGTACAATCATTCAAAAAACTAGGTGCAGATAAAGTTTATTTGGCTGCTTCGCCTGAAGTGGTATCAGTATTTGAACGTATTGAAGGATGTGATGGTGTTATTCTACGAAATCAAAGCCATTTAGTTGCTCATGATTATTGGGTACCAGGTTTCTCAGCAGGCTGGGTATCAGGTAATACATTCAAAGATTTTCCTAATAAAAAATATCTACATGCTTTACCAGAAAAAATTGAAGAGTGGAAAGATATTATTAAATCTGATAAACTTAAAGTTGGTATTCGTTGGGCTGGTAATCCTAAATTTGAACATCAACAGTTCCGTAGATTCCCTCCTGGCTTCTTAACAGAACTTGGTAAGTATGATGAAGTTCAGTTGTATTCATTACAGCGTGATCAAAACATTATTGATTTACCAGAGAACATTATTGATCTACAACATCAATTAGTTTCTTGGGAAGATACATTAGGTGCAATGGAGAATCTTGATATTGTTGTTACTTCTTGTACCAGTATTGCTCATGCGGCTGCAGCACTCGGTAAAGAAACTTGGATCCTTACACCAATTTTACCATATCATACATGGACATTTGGTGCACCACAGAGTACCAAATCTCCTTACTATGATTGTGTTACACTATATCGTCAACAAGAAGCCAAAACATGGAACGGAACATTTCAAAAACTCTACAAAGATTTTGAAAAGAAATTTAAATTAAAACCAATTCAACATCCAAGTCACGATAAAGAACCTAAGAAGATGAATATGGGTTGTGGCTTCTTTAAGATGGATGGTTTCCTTAATGTGGATGCTTCAGAAAATGTTGAACCAGATCAAATTGTGGACCTACAGGCAGTACCATGGCCATTCCAAGATGATGAGTTCCAACACATTGTTGCTAAAGATATTTTAGAACATTTAGGTAATGATACACACTCAATTGTAGATATTATTAAAGAAATGTATCGTGTATCAGAGAATGGTGCTGTATGGGAAGTACAATTCCCACACCATCGTTCAGACCATGCATGGGATGATCCAACACACAAGCGTCCATTAACTCCTGGAACATTTGCTTTGTTTAATCAAAAGAGTTTAATTGATGGTATGGAGATTGGCCGATCAGACAGTACCTTGGCAATTGAATTGGGTATTGATATTGATGTGTGTGATGTTAAGTATACCTATGTTGGTAAGTGGATAGAAATGTTAAAAGCAAAAGAAATCACCGAAGAACAATTAGAGTTTGCTTTACACACACAATCTAATGTGGCAGAAGCAACCATCATGTTGTTACAAGTTCACAAGCCTCCACGTTACACAGTTCAAGAGCTTAAAAATACCATTAAACTCCGTGATGATAAACGAAAGGCAGCTTTAACAGCACCTAAATCTGAAAAGAGTTAATAATGGAATTTTTGATTGCTTTACAAACACATAATAAATCAAATAGTCAAGATACTTATGTGCCATACGAAGGATTTAAATTTGAACGATACGGGTGTAACGATAAAACAGAAGTCGTAAAACGTTGCACTCGGTCTTTAATTAAATCAATCAACTACGCTCAAGATAAATTACCAACTTGGAAATTTAAACTGAATGTATTTGATGACCATTCTGATGAAAACGGTATTCAAATACTAAAAGATAATCTTTCATTGGCTAATTTTACAACCAATCTAAAACACATTGAAGGTTTTGGTTTGATGGCATCATTGCGTGAGTGTTATGAAAATATGCGTGATGATGGTAAAGATTTGGTGTTTCAGGCACAAGATGATTACCTTTTTGATGAAGAATGTTTTTACCAATTAGTATTACAATGGCAACAATATCAACCCAAGTTTCCAAAGCCACTTTCATTGTTACCATACAATGATCCATATCGGTATTGGGATCATAATGTGGTACCGGTTCGTATTGTTCAAGGACCAGATCGCCATTGGCGGCAAACTTATCAGGTACCTTGCACCTTTATGACAACTCACGAAGTCATGGTGAACGAATGGGACCTGTTTGACAAGATTTCTACAGGTGATCCTCATGACCCGAAACTGGAAGATGAATCGGTAAATAGATTATGGCAAGAAAGAGATTATGTGGTAATGTCGCCAATACCATCTTTAGCATTACATTTTCAAGGTGAGAATGAAAAAGATCCGTATATCGATTGGAAATCTTGGTGGGATAAACATGCTGATGATGTTACCAGTTTTGCACGAAATGATAACCAAGACCTCTTTACAACAGATAAAAAAATTGTGGTTAACATTGGTTGTGGTAAAACAAAACTTGAGGATCAATCAAAATATTTTTTAGATTGGAAAGAGATTCGTGTTGATGCTTATGAAAATGATACAGCACACATGAAATCTTCTATCATTGATTTTGAAGGTATACCCAACGAATCTGTGGATGCAATTTGGGCTTCTCATGTAGTAGAACATAATTACTTCCATGACCTACCAAAAATCTTTAGTAGTATGGTAAGAGTATTAAAAGAAGGTGGCTTTGCCGTTATCAGAGTACCAGATATTGGTTCTATTGCAGATAAAATTGAAGATGGATTACTTGATATTGTATATGAAAGTTCAGCTGGTCCTGTTGCCGTTATCGATATGATTTATGGCCATCGTGAGTTTACAGAAGCTTGGGGTGAAGGCATGTTACACAAAACTGGATTCACCAAACATTCTATGACACAGATATTAAATGCTTTAGGTTTTGATGCTCAGGTTAAATCGGAAGATGGTGAAGTGGTGGCAATACTATTCAAAGGAGAACCTCCGTTAGACGCCATGTGTGATCCAGAATTGATTATTGCATGAAGCTTCATGTTATACTAAGAACTTGTGAGAAAGAAGTACCTAAACAAGGCACTAATCAACCAACAGTAAAACAGTTACCAAGAATATGTGGCGATGACAGGAAAGGTATGGTCCTAAAGTGTGCCAAGTCTTTGGTTAATGCCATTAATAACTGTGTGGTCGTTGAAGATATTAAATTAACCGTATTGGATGATAATAGTATCGAATCTTTCTTGGTAGATTTAAGAGAAGTGTTGAGTAAGTGTAATAAAGAAGTTGAGTTGATCAGTTTAGAAACTAAAGGATTTAAACAATCGGCACTCAAGCAATTTGAAATGTGTGCTGAGTCCAAAGATATGGTATATTCGGTAGAAGATGATTATTTGCACGAAGAAAATGCTTTAAACAGTATGTTGGTTGCTTATAATTATTTAACACAAAAATATCCAAATACAATTGCTTTATATCCTTATGACTGTGCATTTAGATATGATATAGATAGAGAGTATCTTACTGTTCTTTTATATGATGGTGTTAGGTATTGGAGGCAAGTTCGTCACACCGCCAATACCATATTTGCACATCAAAGTTTCTTTAAAGATAATTTTGAAGTATTTAAAGGATTGGCTTTGACCTTTCCTGATGCGGCAGAAGATCAGTTTATAAACAAGTTATATGAGAACTATGAAGAAGGTACAGGTCATGTAAAGGTGTTTAGTCCAATACCATCTGTGGCGTATCATCTTTCATTTAATGAACCGGCAACAATAAGAACCACTCATTTAGGGTGGAGAGATTTATGGGATAGGATAACATGAAATTAGAAATCATTTTAAGAACACACGACTTAGGTAATGTACACTTGGACCGTGAAAGATATTGCGGTATGGAAAAAACAACTTTAATTTTAGGTTGTTTATCATCACTCATTAATGCGGCCAACATGGTAGAAAGCCATGAAGTTAATTTTAAAATTCTGGACGACCATAGTACCGATACATTAAAACAAGGTATCTATGCTTTGTTTGAAAAATCTAAATGGCCACATGAAATTTATAACATGGCAGAACCTGGTTATAACTATTCAGCATTAAAACAGTTTGAATTTTGCCGTGATTCCGAAGCGGATTTAGTATATTCGGTAGAAGATGATTACCTACATTGTAATACTGCTTTGGTGGAAATGTTAGATTCTTATCAATTATTTAAAGATAAATCTGGTCAGGAAATTGTAATTTATCCGTTTGATATGCCGGATGATTACTATCCACCACACATGGAACCATGTTTTGTGGTTCATGGTTCGAAAAGGCATTGGAAATCTGGTGTCTGGACAACCAATACTTTCATGTTACGACCACAGGTACTCGTTGACCATTGGCCTGTATTTGAAAAACTTGCCACGGAATACAATCCTGACTATAGTACACCAGAAGAACATACCCATGAGGGTAATACTATCTGTCAAATTTGGAAAAACCATGCGTTACGGTTTAGTCCAATTCAAAGTTTGGCATTACATATGCAATTTGATACTCAGATGGATCCATATATCGATTGGACTACATGGTGGGGACAGTACACCAAATAAATGCCTAAATATCCAATAAATTCTTATATCTGAGGATAACATGGCAACAATTACTAATAGAACGGACTTTAAAAATTACTGCCTCCGTAGACTAGGTTTTCCCGTTATCGATATCAACGTAGATGATGATCAAGTGGAAGACCGTATCGATGACGCTTTACAATACTGGCAGGACTATCATTTTGATGGTATGCAAAAAGTTTATTATATTAAAGCAATTCAACAAGCTGATATTGATCAAAAATATATTGACCTTTCCGCAACTCAAGATGCTGATGGTAATCCATTAGAAATTATTGGTATTACCAGAATCTTTCCTATTCAAGATTCACAGGCCAACGTCAATATGTTTGACTTAAGATATCAACTTAGATTAAATGAACTTTACGATTTTACTTCTGCATCATACATTAATTATACTTTAACATCACAACACCTACGTTCACTAGAATTATTGTTTACAGGAGAAGTTCCTATTCGATTCCAAAGACACACTCAAAGGTTGTATATTGATTGGTCTTGGGGTAGTAATAGCTCTCCTGCAGGTCAAGTAGTGGTTGCCGAAGCCTATGCCAATATTGATCCAGCTTATTATGATAAAGTATGGAATGACCGTTGGTTAAAAGAATATACTACAGCTTTAATTAAACGCAATTGGGGATCCAATCTTAAAAAGTTTAATAATTTACAATTGCCAGGTGGTGTAACATTAAATGGCGATAAAATATATGATGAATCTTTTGCAGAAATTAAAGCTTTAGAAGAGCAAATGCAGAACGAATATGGTGCACCATTAGAATGGATGTTAAACTAATATGCCAGTATCATCACATTTTAATAACTACGGTTCAAAACCAGAACAAAGACTTTATGAAGATTTGTTAGTTGAATCCATAAAAATTATGGGTTTTGAAGCTTATTATTTAATTAATGAAAATAATCAAGCCCGAGATTTATTATATGGTGAAGATCCGGTTAAACGATTTGAATCGGCATTTCCAATTGAATTGTATTTGTCTGATTCTATGGACTACCTTGGTCAAAAAGAATTCTTTTCTAAATTTGGTTTAGAAATTAAAAACAATGTTAAAGTTATTATTTCTCGAAGAACTTTTCAACAAAGGGTACCACAAGTAGATTTTAACCGACCAAGAGAAGGTGATTTAATTTACGTTCCATTTTTAAATGGTACGGGTGAATTATACGAAATTACTTTTGCCGATCAAGATAAAGATTTTCATACATTAGCAAGAAAACAACCATATTTTTATGAGCTCAGTTTGGAGAAATTTAAGTATTCACAAGAAATTATTAATACTGGTGTTAGTGAAATTGATCTTGTTGTTACTAATAATGCTTATTCTTTAGATTTAAATATTGGTGCCGGCGTTGGAGCATTTGTTAATAAAGAAATAGTATATCAATCAGCAGATACCACCGAAGCAAATGCAACGTGTGTGGCTGTAGTACAATCTTGGATGCCAATGAACAACACGTTGACGGTAACTAATATTGCTGGTGAATTTATTAACAATCAACTCATTTATGGTTCTCAAGGCAAAGCACAATATATGTTGGCGACATTTGATCCTCTATTAGATAATTCTTTTTCTGAAACCTATGATAATAAACATATTGCAGAAAGCGCTGATGCCATTACCGATTTCTCCGAAATAAATCCATTTGGAACAATATAATGTCTTTACCAACATATAACCGTGCCATTAGAAAACTTGTAGTTGGTTTTGGTAATTTATTTAAAGATATTACCTTGGTTCGTTACAATCCAGATTTGACCGAAGCACAAAGATTTTTAGTGCCACTTGTATATGCAACAAAAGAAATGTATGTTAGGCGTTTAGAAGGTGATCCAAATTTAGATAAAAAAGTTCAAACTACTTTACCTAGAATGTCTTTTGAAATGTCCGGTATGACATATGATGCAACAAGAAAACAAAATACAAATACAAAAGCTTTTGCACAAACCACAAGAGGCTCAGTAGCACAATACAATCCTGTTCCATATAATTTTGATTTTAATTTATACATCTATGTAAGAAACATTGAAGATGGTAGCCAAATTATAGAACACATTTTACCATTTTTTGCACCAGATTATACAATTAAATTAAACATGATACCTGAAATGGGTATTGTTAAAGAAATTCCTGTTATTTTAAATTCTGCCGTTCATGAAATTGAATATGAAGGTGAAGCTGCAAATATAGAAACAAGAATGGTTATTTGGACATTAAACTTTACAGTTAAAGGATTTGTATTTGGTAAAATTTCAGATGTAGGATTAGTTAAACATTCAATTACTAATATATTAAATAATATTTCTGAAAATGATACTGTTGTGTTTAATATGGTACCTAGTGGAAAAGGAACATACCAAACAGGAGAAATAGTATATCAAGGATATTCTGCCGGTACTTCAACAGCGTCAGCCAAAGTTGTATATTGGCACAACAATAATTTACATTTAACAAACATTAATGGTAATTTTGTTTCTTCTGAACCCATTGTTGGTGTTGTATCAAATTCAAATTATGTGTTCGAAAATTATCAAGTTCAACCACAAAATTTGGTACATATTGATGTTAAACCAAATCCTCTTAATGCTAATGCTGCATCTGACTATACATATACCACGACTACAACAGAAATACCAAATATTGATGATACAGTTTTTTCATCATTGAATACTTTAGTTGTTGATTTAAACACAAACGTATTTGGTATAGACGATTTGCATGTCGAATTAGAAAACCAAATAGATTTAGGATCTTAAAATGCCAAGAACATTACAATTTAAAAGATTTGCCAATACGGTAGTTGCTAATACTACTGGAGCTAATGGTGAATTTATTATCGATTCAACAAACCACACAATAACAATCCATGATGGTGTAACCCGTGGCGGTCATGCAATGGCTTCAAAATATTATGTTGACCATGTTGGTATTCAAGGTAATCAAGGTGCTACAGGTGCTCAAGGTGCTAGTGGTGTTACTGGTGGCCAAGGCGCTACTGGTATTTCTGGTGCTACAGGTTCCGCCGGTACTAATGGTGCTACAGGTATTCAAGGTGCTTCAGGTGTTAATGGCGCTACCGGTGTTAATGGCGCTACAGGTTCTGCCGGTACCAATGGCGCCACAGGCTCAGCGGGTACTAATGGTGCTACAGGTATTGATGGTGCAACTGGTGTAGGTACACAAGGCGCAACTGGTGTTTCTGGTGCTACTGGACCACAAGGTACTATTGGTGCTGGTAATTTATTATTACTAGATAGTTTTACAGGCAGTTATACAGTAGCACTAGGAGAATTTAATCTTAATTCTTATGGAAATGGTTTTACTGTTAGAAAAGATGGCTCAGTAGTAGATGCTTACATAAATGAAATAATTGGTCTTGGAAATACAAATTGGACTTTTGTACCTGTTGGTGATCCTGCCAATACTGTTACAAAATTAATGAATACTCCTCAATCTAATGTGTCATTAGGTGACGATCCAGGCCATCCTACTTGGGTAATTAATACCAACGATGCTATAGTTTTACCAGTATACGCCACTAACGGTACTCAGTATGCCATCTATGTAACCGATTTAAGTCCTTTTGGTACAAATGGTACAAATGGTGCTAGTGGAGTATCGGGTGCTTCAGGTGTTACTGGTGCCACAGGTTCTGCTGGCATTAATGGTGCTACAGGTACAGGCATTAATGGTGCCACCGGTTCAGCAGGTACTAATGGTGCTACTGGCGTTAGTGGTGCAACCGGTCCTTCTGGCACCAATGGTGCTACTGGTGTTCAAGGCGCTAGCGGAGCAAATCTCACTTCAGGTAGTTGGACCATTACTGCTGGTACAAACACTTACGAATTTACAGTTCCAGCAAATGCAGCTTACCAATTGTGGGTTAGAGGAAACATTCCCGATGGAATCATAACATATATTGCTACTGTTTCTGTTACCAATACTAATGTGCCGGTATTGGGTAATCAATATGCTTGGAATTATACGGGTGGTGGAAGTCCAATTGCAATCACAAGTATACCGGATCAAATTGTGGGAACAGTAGGTGCAATATCAACTGCTACTGTATCAGGCACAACAAACAATGTGTTTAGATTTGGAATTAGTAATAGTACCGGATCATCACAGACAGTATATTGGGGTTACGTTAAACTATCTTAATGAATAAAAATAACTATGAACAACTTTGATAAAAAAATGGAAGAAATATTTGACGTAGTACCTGCGCCAGAGAAAAAGAAAGAAAATCTTCCTGTGGTGTCTGCCAAATATAATGAACCAGAATTAAAACAAGATTTGACTGATGCGTATCAACAGTCGAAAGAAAACTTACAAGGTATTATTGACCAAGGTAAAGAAGCCATGGAAGAGATATTACAAGTTGCCAAAGCAGGTCAACATCCAAGAGCATTTGAGGTGTATGGTGGTATACTTAAAAACATGGTAGATGCCAATAAAGAACTTTTAAACATTCAAAAACAAATGCGTGAGATGGATGGTGTTAAAAGAGAAACAACTAACACCAATATCGATAAAGCCATTTTTGTGGGTTCTACTGCTGAATTGAATAAGTTAATCAAAGGTAAAGAATAGTGTCCGTTCAAAAAAACGTTGATTCTTACCGTGATAATCCTTTACTTAAAAAAGTAGGCGTTCAGGTAAATTTTACCGAAGAACAAGTTAAAGAATACATTAAATGTGCAGAAGATCCAGTTTATTTTTGTGTAAATTATATTAAAATTGTCAACGTAGATGAAGGTTTGATGAATTTTAATATGTGGGATTTTCAAAAAGAGATGTTAAATCTTTTTAAAGATAATCGTTTTGTTATTACAAAATGTCCACGACAAGTTGGTAAAACAACTACTACAGTTGGTTATCTATTATGGGCAACCATTTTTACAGAACAACAGAATGTGGCTGTTCTTGCCAATAAAGGTTCATTAGCAAGAGATATTTTATCCAAGTATCAACTTGCTTATGAAAACTTACCGCATTGGTTACAACAAGGTGTTGTTACTTGGAATAAAGGTAACGTAGAACTTGAAAATGGATCTAAGGTTATCGCAGCATCTACATCATCAAGTGCGGTTCGAGGAGGTTCATTTAACATTGTATTTTTAGATGAATTTGCTTTCGTACCAAATAATATTGCACACGAATTCTTCAACTCAGTTTATCCTGTAATTTCTTCTGGTAAAACTTCCAAAATTATTATTGTTTCTACACCAAATGGTATGAATTTATTCTATAAGTTATGGATGGATTCATTAGAGAAACGAAATAATTATAAGAGTTTTCAAATTCATTGGTCTATGGTACCAGGTCGTGATGAGGCTTGGAAAGAAGAAACAATTCGAAATACTTCTCAGCGTCAGTTTGCACAAGAGTTTGAAACCGAATTCTTAGGATCATCAAATACGTTAATTTCTGGTTACAAGTTGCAACAATTAAGATACATAGATCCTATTGATAACCACGACATGATGAAGATTTATGAACATCCTGTCAAAGAAAATGAAGATTCAAAAACAGACCATTTATATGCAATGACGGTGGATGTATCGGAAGGTAAGAATTTAGATTCTTCCGCTTTCTCAATATTTGATATATCAACCACTCCATATAGGCAAGTTGCAACCTATAACAGTTCTTCTATATCACCAATTCTATTTCCAACCGTGATTGTTAATGCAGCTAGGTATTATAATAATGCCTATATTTTGGTAGAAATTAACAACAATCCACAGGTAGCAGATTTCATTCATGAAGATTTAGAATACGAAAATCTATTAAAAGTATTTACGGGTAACAAAAAACCACAACAATTATCGGCTGGTTTTGCTCGTGGTATTCAAATGGGACTAAAAATGTCCACTCAAGTAAAGCAAGTTGGTTGTTCAAACCTTAAAACTTTGATTGAAGGTGATAAACTTTTAATTAATGACTTTGATACTTACTCTGAATTAACCACATTTGAACAACACAAAACGTCATTTGCGGCCGCAGAAGGTGCCAATGATGACATGGCCATGACTTTAGTTATATTTGCGTGGGCTGCCACACAGAAATATTTTAGAGAAATTGTTAACCATGACTTGAGAAAACAGATTCAATTGCAAGATATGAATCAATATGATGAAGAAGTTTTACCAGCACCTATCATCGAAACTGGTGTGGATAGACCAGGATTAGAGGTTTATGATGGTGATGTATGGGAAGTGGCCGATGGTGGAGAAGTATATTCCGGTTTTATGAAAGATATGATGCGGAATCTATAAATATGGCCTTACATAAATATCCGTATGGTATCATAACTGCCAAATAAATCATAATTTTCAAGGAGAAAAAAATGGCATTTCAATTGTCTCCAGGCGTATTAGTTTCCGAAGTCGACCTCACTACAGTCGTACCTTCAGTCCTAACTACAGCCGGTGCTTTTGCGGGATCTTTTTCATGGGGTCCAGTAAATAAGCGTATTTTAATTGATAGTGAAATTACACTAGTCAAAAGATTCGGTCAACCAAGTAGCACATCATCTTCAGACTTTTTTACAGCAGCTAGTTTTTTAGCTTATGGAAATAATTTATCTGTAGTTCGTGCGGCCAACACATCATCATTTAATGCTACAGCCAACTCATCTGCAGCTTCTGTGCAAGTTTCTAATGAAGATGTTTTTGAAGCCACTTATCTATATTCAAACAATAACAATAGTTTGGGTGCATTTATTGCTCGATACCCAGGGGCTTTAGGTAATTCATTAAAAGTTTCTGTTTGCGATAATCCAAGTTTTTCTGCTTGGGATTACAAAGCATATTTTAGTACCGCTCCAGGAACATCAGCACAAGCCATTGAAGCTGGTGGTTTAAATGATGAAATTCATATTATTGTTCTTGATGCTGGTGGTTTATTTACTGGTTCAAAAAATGCAGTTTTAGAAACTTTTGCTTTTGTATCTAAAGCTAATGATGCCGTAAATTCTTTAGGCAATTCAAATTACTACAAAAACATTATATTCAAACAATCCAAATATGTTTATGCAACTGATCCAGTAGATTATTCCAGTACAGTTTCAACTTGGGGATTAAATTCTGGAACAACTTTTGCAACACTATCAACAGCAAAAACTGCAACTCTTGTAAATGGTACAAGTGCAGCAGCAACAGATGGTGATTATCAGAGAGCATATTCATTATTTACTAATGGTGATGAAATTGATATTTCTTTGGTTATTACTGGTGCAGCTTCTATTTCAACACAACAATATGCAATTGATAACATTTCATCAGCACGAAAAGATTGTGTAACCTTTATTTCTCCTCCATCTACCGCTGTGGTTAATAATTTAGGCAATGAAACAGTTTCAGTTGTTGCTTGGACATCAGAGTTAGCTCGTTCAAGTTCTTATGCAGTTGCTGATTCTGGTTGGAAATATATGTTCGACAAATACAACAACATCTACCGTTGGGTACCATTAAACGGTGATATTGCTGGTCTTTGCGTATACACAGATACAGTTCGTGATCCATGGTTCTCACCTGCTGGATTTAACCGTGGTAATTTAAAGAATGTTGTTAAGTTATCTTGGAATCCAAACAAAACACAAAGAGATACAATTTATTCTGCAGGTGTAAATCCTGTTGCAACATTCCCAGGTCAAGGCACCGTTCTTTATGGTGATAAAACACTACAAACTAAGCCTTCTGCATTTGACCGTATCAATGTTCGTAGGTTGTTTATTGTTCTTGAAAAAGCAATTTCTACTGCTTCTAGATATTCATTGTTTGAATTCAATGATGAGTTTTCAAGAGGCCAATTTGTTGCTCTTGTAACACCATTCTTGCGTGATATTCAAGGCCGCCGTGGTATCTATGACTTTAAAGTTGTTTGCGATACTACAAACAATACCGCAGAAGTTGTTGATGCTAATCAGTTTATTGGTGACATCTATATTAAACCTGCTCGTTCCATCAACTTTATCCAGTTGAATTTTGTTGCAGTAAGAACTGGTGTCGATTTCACAGAAGTCGTTGGTAAGTTCTAATAAATAATACAACGATATAGGAGAAAATAATGGCATTCAATGTAGCAGAATTTAGAGCAAATATGATTGGTGACGGTGCCCGTCCCAATCTATTTCAGGTCTCTTTAAACTTTCCAACAGTTGCTGATAATGGTGCAATCTCTGGTCAAAAAGCCACATTTATGGCAAAGACCGCTCAGTTACCAGGATCAACAGTAGGTACCGTTCCAGTTTATTACTTTGGTCGTGAACTAAAGTTTGCTGGTAACAGAACCTTTACTGATTGGACTTTACAAATTATTAATGATGAAGATTTTACAATTCGCAATTCTATGGAATCGTGGATGAACGCAATCAACTCACACTCTAGCAATGTCCGTAATGCTAATGCAAAAGGTCCTTTAGGATATTCAGTTGATGCAGTAGTTACACAATTTGGTAAAACTGGCGATGTATTGAAAACGTATAAGTTTGTTGGATTATTTCCACTTGATTTGGCACCAATTGATTTAGATTGGGGATCAAATGACACTATTGAAGAATACTCAGTAACATTTGCGTATCAATGGTGGGAAGCTATTACGACAAGTTAATATATATTATTATAAGAGAGGGTCTACGGACTCTCTCATCATGTTTTTTTGAATTGGAATAACAAATACTATGGCAAATAAATTTTCACTCTTTGGATTTACGATTGCACGGGATAAAAGTCAGGAAGACCAAACCGTACAACAATCCTTTACGCCCCCGTCAAACGATGACGGTGCGCTTACTATTACTTCTGCCGCATATTATGGTACTTATGTTGACCTAGACGGCACGGCCAAAAATGATGTAGAACTCATTTCTCGTTATCGTGAAATGGCAATGCAACCAGAAATTGAATCAGCAATTGATGATATTGTTGGTGAAGCCATTTGCCAAGATGATGATGGTAAAATCATTAAATTGGTACTGGATGATCTAAAGCAACCAGAAAAAATTAAAAATGCCATCTTAGCTGAGTTTGAAACTATATCTCGTTTGCTCAATTATAAGAGTATGGCACAAGATATTTTCCGTAGATACTATGTGGATGGTAGATTATTTTATCACATGATTATTGACCGTGAACATCCAGAACAAGGTATCAAAGAATTAAGATATATCGACCCACGTAAATTGCGTAAGGTTCGTGAAGTTAAGAAGCAAAAAGATGAGCGTACAGGTGTTGATACAGTAAATGTCATCAATGAGTATTACATCTTTAACGATAAAGTCACCACAGGGTCCTCCGCCAATTTTGGACCTATTGGGGTTCGCATTACTACTGATTCTATTGTATCGGTAGTGTCTGGCTTGATGGATTCACGCCGTGCTGTGGTATTATCATACCTACACAAAGCAATCAAACCACTTAATCAGTTAAGAATGATTGAAGATGCAACGGTTATCTATCGTATTAGCCGTGCCCCTGAGCGCCGTATTTTTTACATTGATGTGGGTAATTTGCCAAAACTAAAGGCAGAACAGTATCTCCGTGATATTATGGTCAAATACAAGAACAAACTTGTATATGATTCCGCCACCGGTGAAGTCCGTGATGACCGTAAACACCTTTCAATGTTAGAAGATTTTTGGTTACCTCGCCGTGAAGGTGGAAAAGGTACAGAAATTGCAACATTACCTGGTGGTCAAAACCTAGGTGAGTTAGAAGATGTTAAGTATTTTGAAAAGAAACTATACAAAGCTTTGAATGTTCCAGTTTCACGTTTGAATCCAGAAAGTTCAGGATTCTCTTTAGGTAGAAGCACAGAAATTACCAGAGATGAGGTTAAGTTTTCTAAATTTGTAGACAGATTGCGTAATAAGTTTTCAGATTTGTTTGACCAAGCTCTTCGTGTACAGTGTATTTTTAAAGGTATTTGTACAGCAGAAGATTGGGCAGAATTTAAAGAATACATTCACTACGATTTCATTAAAGACAATAACTTTACTGAACTTAGAGATGCAGAATTGATGAAAGAAAGATTAAGTTTGTTGGGTGCAGTTGACCCATATACTGGTCGTTATTTCTCACAAAAATGGATTCAACAAAATGTATTGCGTTTAACTGACGATGAGATTGAATCAATGCAAAAAGAAATGGAAGATGAGAAAAAAGATGGTTTAGGATTACCAGTTGGTGTAATGAACGATGTGGCACAACAACAAATGATGTCACAGGTACCACAACAACCAGACCATCCAGATGACCAAGAGCACGAACAACAGATGCAAAAGCAACAGTTACAACAAGATACCAAAGCTGCTAACGAATCTACGTTGGTAAAATTAAAACGTATATTATAAATATTTGAGGAGAGAATTATGGATACTAGAAAAATTGTAGATTACGCACAAGATAACAATGGTGTTGAGTTCAGAAATGCACTCTATTCCACCATTCACGATAAAGTGACAGCTCACATTGAAGCTGCAAAACAAGCGGTTGCACAAAACTTAATGCAACCCGAAGAAGATACTGGCGAAGAGGATTCTGTTGAAAACTCTTAAACAATTCATGGCAGAAAACCATAAATTGGAAGAATCCAAAACTATGGATCCTCCTGCCGTTTTGATTATGAAACGTAAATCTGTTAGACAGTTTCCTAATGGTCAGAGAGTGGCATTATATTATGTGGATAAGATTAATAAATATGTAACCGTACCTTACGAATCGATGCAATGGTCATCATCGGTACCATCAGAATTTAAATAGGAATAAAAAATGGCGAATATATTTTCATATCAAGTTTTAAAAGATGATACACAACACGCAGTTATTAAATTAACTGCTGAATTTGATGGTTCTGGCCAAGAAAATAATGTATCTAGAATTTCAGCAAATTCATTATATGGTGCTTTAGATGCAAATAATGTTCCTTTGCGTTCATCTTTAAGTCAAAGCAACACAGCAAAACCATATTACGGATTAACCATCAATAGATTATGGTACGATGTTGATACATCTGTTGGTGATGTTCAATTGTTTTGGAGAAATACTGCAAGCAATGATGCAGGAGATGGAACTCCTATTATATTCATGCAAGGTAATGGTGAATATGATGGCAATGGAAATTGGATTACAATTAAAAACCCAACAGTTACAGCAAATAACAATGGTGATATTGCTGTTAGAACCAGAGGCCAACAAGCCAATGCAAGTTATACTATTATAGTTGAAATACGAAAAGATAACGAACACTACCAGCGTGGTCAATTTAATGATCCGGCTGCATTTAACTACGGAAACTATAGTCTTAAACCGTAATGTTCTCTTTTATTTCAAAACTTCTATCTAATGAACTTGTAGAAGCAAGGAATGAATTAGACAAAAAGATCAAAAATCTGGTTGAAGAAAAAGTCAACCAGATTAAAGTTCGCTTAACGGATGAGTTGTTAGGCGAAGGTAATGTTTTAAAAATGGGTAGAACCAAGCTGATTCGTGTTAGGGTCAGAAAAGGTAAGGTTCAACGCCGTAAAAAGTTTTCGGCTGTAAAAGGTTATACCATTCGTGGTGGTAAGTTAACAAGAATGATGCCTACGGAACTTAGAAATCGCAAGGTGGCATCTAGGCGATCAAAGTTTAAGCGTAGATCCAAGTTAAATGTATCATTAAGAAAAAGAAGAACATCTTTAAGAAAAAGAAGGGCATTAGGATTATGAAGCTCATAAAAGAAATTAACGAAACGGTAAATTATATTACCGAAGATGCTGATGGCAAGAAGGAATTGCACATCGAAGGTCCTTTTTTGGTTGCAGAAAAGAAAAACCGTAACGGCCGTTTGTATGAATTCAATACAATGAAAAAAGAAGTGTATCGTTACACAGAAGATTATATTAATAAAAACCGTGCATTTGGTGAACTTGGTCATCCAGAATCACCATCAATTAATTTGGACCGTGTTGCAATTCTAATCAAATCTTTAAAAGAAGATGGTACGCAATGGATCGGAAAAGCAAAGGTTTTAGATACTCCAATGGGTAATATCGCCAGAAGTCTTATTGAAGGCGGTGCTCAATTAGGTGTATCTTCAAGAGGAATGGGCTCTTTGAAGAATGTCAATGGTGTTAACGTTGTTCAGCCCGATTTTTATCTAGCCACAGCGGCAGATATTGTAGCAGACCCTTCCGCACCTGGTGCCTTTGTACAAGGTATCATGGAGGGTAAAGAATGGATGTTAGTCAACGGTGTTTGGACCGAACAGGATCACTCTCAGGCAATTCAAGAAATTCGCCAAGCTTCACGAAAAGAGATTGAGGAAGTAAGTCTACGCATTTTTGAGAACTTCTTCAAAAAACTTTAAATATAAATATATCCAATAAATCAAGGAGATTTTCAAAATGGGAAAATTTAATCTGTCCGAAGCCGCTAAAGAAATTCTTGGTGCCTCTGTTGCATCAAAGAAAAGTGGTCAAGATAAACCAGCAAAACTAAGTGGTGATGTTGCTTACGGCACAAAAGAAGTAGACGTTGGCCATACACCTTTAAAAACAACCGATGCAAATCCTGACTATTGTGACGGCGTACCATCAGCTACTGCTCCTGGCGCAACGCCTCCTGTAGGTTCTGAGCCAATGAAGAAACTCAAAAGCCAACCAGCTCAATCTGGTTCTGTAGAGCAACCCGAAGGCAAAGCCGGCAAACAAATGATGGCTAAAAATCCTGGCGCTACTTTCCAATCTTATGGTGAAGAAACCGAATCTGAAGATGATGTTGTGTCCGAAGAAAAAGAAGAAGGCCACGAAGATGAAAAACAAGATAAAGCAATGATTAAAAAAATGATGAGTAAGGCTAAAATGAAAGAAGATATGGATGCATTACTGTCTGGTGAAAACCTTTCAGAAGAGTTTGTAACCAAAGCTTCTACAATTTTTGAAGCTGCTGTTATTGCTCGTGCAGAAGAAGTTATTGCTGATGTTGAATCTCAACTTACAGAACAGTTTGAAGCTGCTGTTGAGGAAGTTAAAGAAGATTTGGCTGCTAAGGTTGATGACTATCTTAACTACATGGTTGAAGAGTGGATCAAAGACAATGAAATCGCAATCGAAAAAGGTCTCCGTGCAGAAATCGTGGAAGACTTTATTGGTGGTTTGCGTAACTTGTTTGTTGAACATTATATCGACATTCCTGCTGACAAAGTGGACGTTGTTGAAGAGTTGACAAGCAAAGTTGAAGAGCTCGAATCTGCTCTTAATGAACAAATCAACCATGGTGTTGAACTCAGCAAAGAGTTAAACGAACAGAAAAAAATTGAGGCTATCTACACAGCGTGTGAAGGCCTAACGCAGACTCAAGTAGAAAAATTAAAATCACTCGCAGAGGGTGTGGATTTTACTACTGAGGAAGAATTTGTTACCAAACTAAGCACGTTGAAAGAATCATATTTCAAAGCTGATGTTAAAGTTGCGGATAATTCTGCTTTAGATGAAGTATTAGTTGAAGAAGAAAAGAAATCCGTTTCTACAGATCCTTCAATGAACATTTATGCAAATGCAATTTCTCAATCAATGGCCAAATAAGCCATTAATATACAACATAAGGAAAACTAAAAATGTATATGACCGAAGAATTAAGTAAGAAATGGCAACCTGTTCTGGAACATCCAGAACTCGAAGCTATTAAAGACCCATACAAGAAAGCTGTTACAGCTCTTGTTTTGGAAAACCAACAACAAGCTATGGCTCAAGACCGTCAAGCTTTGAACGAAACAGATTACTCTGCTGGTCCAACTAACGTTGGTAGTGGTGTTTCTAATTTTGATCCAATTTTGATTTCCTTGGTACGCCGTTCTTTGCCAAATTTAATCGCTTATGACGTTGCTGGTGTTCAGCCAATGACTGGTCCTACCGGTTTGATTTTTGCAATGCGTGCTCGTTACGCTGACCAATCTGGTACAGAAGCTTTCTTCAACGAAGCAAATACCATTTTCTCTGGTTCTTCTTCTGCTACAAACCCATACGGTTTCCGTGGTACAGTAGATCCAACAAGCGATATTGGTACAAACCCTGTTGCTTCATTGACTGCTAACGCATTTACAACTGGTATTGGCATGACGACTGCTCACGCAGAAACGTTAGGTATCAATAACACAACTGATGTATTTCAGCAAATGGCATTCAGCATTGAGAAAGTTACTGTAACTGCTCAGTCACGTGCTCTGAAAGCCGAGTATTCTTTAGAACTTGCACAAGACTTGAAAGCAATTCATGGTCTTGATGCTGAAACAGAATTGTCAAACATTCTGTCTACAGAAATCCTAGCTGAAATCAACCGTGAAGTTATTCGTACTATCTACATGACTGCCGTTCCTGGTGCTCAGTTTGGTACAACTAACGCTGGTACATTTGACTTAGATACAGACTCTAACGGCCGTTGGTCAGTTGAGCGTTTCAAAGGTCTAATTTTCCAAATTGAACGTGATGCCAACGTGATTGCCAAGCAAACTCGTAGAGGCAAAGGTAATGTTCTGATCGTTTCTTCTGACGTTGCTTCAGCAATGGCAATGGCTGGTGTATTGCAATATACTCCTGCTTTGCAAACTGACCTCCAAGTTGACGATACAGGCAATACATTTGCTGGTTTGTTGCATGGTCGTATCAAGGTTTATATCGACCCGTATTTTGGTGGATACACAAGCAATCAAGAACTCGTTACAATCGGTTACAAAGGTTCTTCACCTTATGACGCTGGTTTGTTCTATTGCCCATACGTTCCGCTACAAATGGTTCGTGCTGTTGACCAGTTTACATTCCAACCTAAGATTGGTTTCAAAACTCGTTACGGTATGGTTGCTAACCCGTTTGCTAAAGGTGATTACACCAATGGCGCTGGTTCTAACCAAATCAACCCACGCAGCAACGTTTACTATCGTATTTTCAAGGTTCAAAACTTGATGTAATAGTAACATTAAATAAATCACCTTAGAGTGATATTTTGAAAGACCACCTTCGGGTGGTCTTTTTTTGGTCTTATAAATACTAATATGAACGCACTAACTAGAACTCCTAAAAATACAAATTTACTGCAACCAACCAAGTACCTATTAACTTTTGATAGAATACCAACGGTTCAGTTTTTTTGTCAATCAGCAAACATACCAGGAATTAACTTGGGTCAAGCTCAATTAAATACTCCAACGTTGGATGTTTTTGCACCAGGTAACAAGATATCATATAACCCATTTAACATTCGTTTTTTGGTGGATGAAACTTTGACGGGCTGGCGTGAATTACACAATTGGTACCGTTCTATTGCCTCACCTGAAAGTTATGATGAAAGAAAAAGGTTATCTGGTTTACAAACAAAATTGCAAACCAAAAGACCATCAGCATATTCAGATGCCACTTTGACCATATTATCTTCTTTGAATAATCCTATTTTACGAGTGCAATTTATTAATATGTTCCCAATTACTCTTTCCGATATCATTTTTGATTCTACACAATCGGCAGATGATGTTATTTCTGCTGATGGTTTATTCATGTTTGATTATTTTAACTTTGTAAATATTACCTAAAAAGTATTGACTTTTAATTTAGTTTGTGTTAACATGTTGAATAGCATGTTAAACTCTTGAAAATATTATGGAAAACTTAGAACAAATCTTAAAGTATTGGGAAACAGATGCAGATATTGACCAGACCGAGCCTGGTAAAGAACTGCTAAAGATTCCTAAACTACACAACAAATATCTCTCTATTCTCACCAAGCATAAAATTGCTTCCAAAAAAGCACACTTTGATTATTTGCGTGGAAGAAAACTAAAGATTGAATACTACTCAGGTAGAATGGGCCAAGAAGAATTACAATCTCATGGATGGGAGCCTTTTGCCTTTGTATTGAAATCGGATATCAATGCCTACTTAGAAGGTGATAATGATTTAATTAAGATGTTAGAAAAAAAAGTATACCACGAAGAATGTGTTTCTGTGGTAGAATCTGTTATGAATGAATTAAAACAAAGAACTTGGCAGCTAAGAGACTTTATTGGATGGGAAAAATTCATCGGAGGACAATAATGAACAAAGACCATATTTCAAGACAAAATACCAAAATGCCTTGGGGTAAATTTAAAGGAATATTTATTAAAGAATTGCCAGATTGGTATATTGAATGGGCTTCAGTAAACTATGACGACAAAGGTATGCGAATTTGGTTTAATGAAGAAATGGAATACAGAAATAATTATAATGGAAAAAATCTCAAACCTAAGTATATCGAAAAAAAATGAAGTATATGCCAAGGTAACTTGTGAACGGCATATACTACAAGAACTATCCGAATATTTTACATTCTTTGTTCCTGGTTATACTTTTGTTCCAGCTTATCGTAATAGAATTTGGGACGGAAAAATTCGTCTCTTAAATTTACAAACACAACAAATCTATCTTGGTTTACTTCCATATATTGAACTGTTCTGTGAAGAACGAGATTATACCATTGAATATGAAAATGGATTGGAACTACAAGATGAGTACTCAGAATATCATGCAAAGAAATTTATCACACAACTTAATCCGCATGCTCGTGGAGAACCAATTGAGGTTAGAGAATACCAAATTGCCGCTTACATTCATGCAATGCAGAAGCGTAGATCATTACTCTTATCTCCAACAGCTTCAGGCAAATCACTCATCATCTACCTTATCTTTAGACAACTCTGGCAGTACCAAGAACTAAAAGGACTTGTAATTGTTCCAACCACTTCTTTGGTGGAACAATTATTTTCTGACTTTGGTGATTACAACAATGATAGTATGGAAGAACACATACACCGTATTTATCAAGGCAAAGATAAAAATACAGATAAACCGTTGACAATATCCACTTGGCAATCTTTATATAAAATGCCAAAAGAATATTTTGAACAGTTTGATTATGTTATTGGTGATGAAGCTCATAATTTTAAGGCACAATCACTTACCACCA